>ENA-OQMZ01000345-OQMZ01000345.1-human-gut-metagenome-genome-assembly--contig:-NODE-345-length-20255-cov-2.613275_pt1 | contig 20255 bp, 28 predicted proteins | sample MGYA00242621_ERZ504862 | MGnify/ENA primary metagenome ERZ504862 (study PRJEB26092, sample SAMD00036393) | human gut metagenome | host: Homo sapiens | study: EMG produced TPA metagenomics assembly of...
GGAAAATTCTAAAGAGTCTCAAAAGCATGGAATTGATTATGTCTATACATATAAATCTCAATTAAGAGATGCCACTAAGCAAGATGTTTTGGTAAGCGTTAAATGTAGAGATGGATATCCAGTAACAGATAGACGGAATAAAAAGTAAATTTAAAGAATTTGTATTAGATTTGGCATATGCGATGGAGTGCTATCCAGCATGCGAATTAGCAAAGAAAAAGATACCTAATACAGATAAGAAGGTTATATCGGGATTAATATTCTGGATTGACAGAAGTCGTGAAGATGGGAGAGAAAATGAAAGTGTTATAGACAAAATAGGAAATTTTTATATGAATCAAGAATGTGTGTATGAAACAATAGCATTGGTAGACAACAAAAGAGCACAATTCTTATATCAGTTGTTATCTTATGCTCATTCAAAATATGGTAAAGAAAACGTTGAGTTTTTTTATATTGACACGGGGTTGAATAATTCTAGCCTACAACGCGTATATAGAGGAAAAGAAATGCCATATGAGTATATTAACTCAAATGTTATTCCGTTAGCAAATTAGCAATGGTGACGAAAAAAGATTGTTTATTGGTGTTGCTGAAGCTTTTTGTAAAGAGTATTTAGAACGCTTAATAGGATTAGCACAGGAACTAACTAGTACATGGACTGCAAAGGTTACAATAGCATTTCCAGATTATAACTCGTTTGAACATAAGGAAGTTGTTTTAATGGCAAAAAGTTCTTTTGAAAATGCTGATTTTGTAAAAAATATTGAGGTTATAACGTATAAACCAGATTTCAGAGATGAGGTGATTTAATAATGGAGGAAATAAATATAAAAACATTGCTTCCGGTTGGTGAAAAATTAAAACCTTTGTTAAGCAAATCATGTATAAGTGAGTCTGATTTAAAAGGGATTTTAGCAGAACGTGGAGTATTCATGGGCGACAATTCTAAACAAATGTCAATACCGCTTCTTACACTTTCAATTATAAGTCCTAAAGAGTTTGAAAAATTACAAGAGTTTCAAAAGACGAAAGAAGATAGTGTGAAATTTCGCACCTCAAAATGAATCATCGACAAATGAGAATTTAAATGATATAGTGCCACTTTCTTTGATTGAACCTCAAAAAATAATAGATGATTCAAGTAATTATACTGTTAATACGGATATGCAATTTACAATGAATTCTGAAAATAATCTTGTTCTTGAATACGAAATTTTACGAGAGGATATCACGAAAGATTGGGCAAATTGTGAGAGTAAATTTTCAAGGTAAGAGTTGAAATTGTAAAAGATGAAAAAACCAAAGAAATTACATTTAGAAATGAATTCACATCATCTGAAACAGAAGTAATTAATCGAAAAGTTGTTAAGGATGTAGTGAAACTTTTGAAGGACAAAGGTGCAGTAGCAACTTCTGATTATGCAACGGAGTTATCTGCTAAAGAATTCAATAATAATCAGCGATTTATGTTTATGTTGTCAATAGCTAATAACAGTCCAAATGGATTTTTAGAATTTGAAGCAGTGAAAAATATAGAAATAGGGCCAGATAGGGAATCAAAACAACCACTGCCTGATTCAGCAAAATGGATGAATGGGAGACGTAAAAAATATTAATAATTAACAGTGAAAAAGGGGAAAACATTAGAGAACGTAGAATACATTTCTGATCCATCATATCATGATGTACTAATACTTAGGCAGGTTCAAGCACAGTATAGATTCGAATTTGGAGAAATGAATGGGAGGTGCATTATTGAATATGGCTTTCCACATTATTTTAGAAAAAATGTAAAAGGTGATTCATTTGAATCGCGTTTGGCAAATATTTATTTTGGAAAAGCAAGCAAAAGTCAAAATGTAAAAAATGCAACTAGATTAATATTGGAAGAATTTGAAAAATTATATCAAATGCAATATCATTCGTGTTTGAAAAAATAAAATGGGTATAATTGCATTAAAGATTTACTGGTGAAGTGACAAGTTATTCTACTGACAACAAAATGACAATATAATCACCTAAAAATCCACGCAACAGGTACAATCTGGACAAAACTCCTGGATTTTCACCACCAAAATCAATACATTACACCACACAACAACTTTACAAAGAAGAGTTTGAATAACGGACAGAAATGCCGAAAGCCTGTATTTATGCGGGTTTCCGGCATTTATTTTATCGAATGGCTCTGGTTTGGCTCTATTTGTGAGGTAAGCGCAAAATATTGCTACATTACTCATGAATTACGCTTGCACCAAAATGATAGATGCAAGCGTTTTACTCCAGTTTAGTTTTGACAGTTCGTTTTCGCAGTCTCGCTCCATGGGGCAAGCTGTTCCAACTGTTCATCTGACATTTTATCGTCTGGCCGCTGTGATAAGAGATATGTCAGATATTTATAGGTGTTCAGATCATTCGCTTTTGCCATCTCAACCATTGTATACACAATAGCGCTGGAGGCAGCTCCTTTCGGACTGGCACTGAACAGCCAGTTCTTCCGGCCGACAGTGAATGGCCTGATTGCATTCTCGCTAAGATTATTGGACAAACTGCAATGACCGTCTTCCAGATAAGTCATCAGGGTGTCTTTCCGATTTTGGGCATAGTTTACCGCTTTCGCCAAACGGGTTCCTTTGTTTGGGCGCTGTTGATCCAGCCAATTCCAGAATGCCTCCAGTATCGGCTTCTCCTTTTCAAGACGAAATTGTTTTCTCTGCTCCGCAGTGTGATTTTTTGCTTTTGAGTACCGCTCACAATCAAACAGCTTGGAACAGAACTGTACTCCCTGCACTGCCGGAAGGCTGTAATCATACTCTTTCCCTTTCGGTATGGCATCTGTGAAGTAACGTCTCACATGTGCCCAGCAAGAGCAGCGTTTGATATCCGGCAGATTATTATAACCCTGGTATCCATCTGTCTCCAGATATCCGCTGAACCCCTGTAGGAAAGATGCTGCATGGAACTTTGCCCTTGTCTCTGTGTAATGGTAGAGCAGGATCGGCGGAAGTCCATCTTCTCCACTGCGGAAGAGCCACATCCAGGAATCCGTTTCAGGATTACGCTCCGGCTCATTCAGTACCTGAACCCGGGTTTCATCTGCCATCAGATATTTACGCATCCGTAACTGACGGTGAAAATAATTATAAACATGACGGAGATAATTCTCGGCACAGTAAATGATCCAGTTAGCAAGCGTAGCCCGGCTTAATGGGACACCCAGTTGCTTCCAGTCCTCTTCCTGCCTGTTTAACGGCAGACCATTCTGGTACTTCTGGTGCATTGCCCATCCGACAACGGATTCCGATGCATAACTTTCCGGGATCAATGGTTCCTGAACAGGGGCTTTGACAAATGTCTGATCATCGGATGTTCCTCTGATATGCACACTCCGGGCATTTATAGGTTTCACGATAGATATTTACTACTTTTCCCTTGGCAGGGGTAAAACGAAATTCATGGCGGACGAATTCTTTCCCAATACATTCCATCTGCGTTCCGCAGGTTGGACAGTTTCGCTCCTCTTCCGGAAGAGAAATGATCTCGTCGCAGGAAGGAACATTTTTAAAGAGATCAGCATGTGTCCGTCTTGCTTTTCTCTTATGTTCCGGAACAGTGATGTCATCAGGAAGTTCCTGTTCCCATGTCGGATCTGCTTCCTGCTCGGCTTCATCAAAAAGATTCAACTGGCCAGCGATATCTTTCCGTTTTTCACTGGAAGTACCAAAAAGTTTCTTCGTGAGATATTCAATCTGCTGACGAAGGTTTTCTTTTTCCAGCCGGTCTGCTTCCAATGTTTTTTGTAAAGACTGGATCAGTTCTGTCTGTGTGGAAATCGTCTTATTCAGTTGGTTGATCATGTCCTTGTACGCAAGGATTTTTGAATCTTTTGAATTGCCAGCCATATGTTTTCTGCTCCTTTTTCACTGCTCTTATTATACCATAAAAAGCAATGAAAAAGAAGCAGAAAACCCAGCATTTACAAGGGATTTCAGACATGATACAGGGTGAGAAGCCCCTCCGTTTCTGTTGGTTGGCATAGATGTTTTACGCGATCATTCCGTAGGTTTGAATGCCTTGGGTTGTTCGATTTCAAGCCCGGACATGAGCCAGTCGAATTGCTGCCAGGTCAATTGTTTTACTTCCAGCTGATTTCTGGGCCAGCGAAACCTGCCCTGAACTTCCATACGTTTATACAGCAGCACAAATCCGTCAGATTCCCAGAGCAAAGCTTGATCCTGTCACAACGTTTTCCACAGAAAAGATACAGGGCACTTCGCCTTGGATCCATATGGAGTTGATCCTCTACAATAGCACACAGCCCGTCAATGGATTTCCGCATATCCGTTCTGCCTGTTACGATATAGATTTCATCGGCGGCTGTGATATCCCCTAACATTCCAGCTCCTTCACAATTCGAAGCGTTTGAGCCAGAAGCTGAGGATCTGTTCCATTTGGTATTGTTAGATGAAAGCTGCCTACAGACAGCTTCATTGACTCTGCTACAGAAAAGTTATTCCTTTCCGTAGCTGCCGGAATTACATTTAATGGCTGTTCATAAGGAATCGGGTCAGTATCATGAAACTCCACTCTGACAACTTCCTGGCCTTCTGGTGCGCGATAGGTGCGTCCAGTTGACGCCGGCAAATCCACACAACCTTTCTGACGCAGTCTTTTTACCCAGTTGTAAAAAGTTCCTGGCTTGATATCATGTTCCACACACCATTGATGATCTGTCAATCCACTTTGACGGCATTCCATGATGAGACGGTATTGTTCTTCGGCAGGTATTCTTTTGCTTCTCATGAGCACACCTCCATAACTTGAATAGAGTAAAATACTCGCACCTATCATTCTAGCAAGAAAAGATGAAGTAAAATGCTTGCATTCTCTATTGATTATTATGGGATATTTTTTAGGGCAACACAATCCGTCGAATTATTTTGCACTTACCATATTTCACAGTGAGGCATTTTTCGTTACAAACTATACGTCAAGGGCCTCCAGCATCAGCCGCATCCCGACTTTCATGTCTTCCTCCAAAGGCGGTCTTTTCCCAGGCACAGCACACGCTTCCCTGCCTGTCCATAATTTTCTCCCACAGCGGGATGTCTCCGCCGTAGTCATCCACCAAGACATCCATTCCAGCTATACCTCTGAGCCAAGTTTCCAGATCTTTCTCTTTTTGCTTGGCCTCCTTGCCGGCCTCGGTGGTCTGCGGTGCTATAGAATTATTCTCCGTGTAATGCTCGTAGATCAAATCCAGCAGATTCTCGACCGGTGGATAATATTTCGGTGATGCTCCCTCCAAGTATTTTTTCAGTATTTCTTTTAGTTTTTCTATGACGCTACCGTCCTTTCCAACCGTGAGCAATTACATTCTGCTCCCCGGTTAGGATGGATATTAGCATCAGGTTTTGCACATAGCAACTTGTTTTGTAATTAGTTTTAGCTAACCAGTGCCTCTAAAAATAACCGTGCGAACTTCTGGAGTTCAGTTTGTCCACACGGCTTATATTATTTCAGCTTCTCAAGAATCTCATCAGCACTCATGCCGCCAGCCAGCAGTTTCTTGACCACAGCCTCGGCTTCCGACTTTTTCGCTTCTTCCGCTGCTTTCTGCTCGGCTTTTGCTTTCTTTGCTTCGAGCTTGGCGATTTCCCTTTCGACCTGCTTGATCTCAGCTTTCTGCGGCTTCAGCGATTCACGCATAGACTTGATGTCTGTCTTTAGCTCTTCAATCTGAGCAACGGTCTTGGCTACACCCTCTTCTAAGAGAGCTTTGTCCTTCTGCAGCTTTGTCAGCTGTGCATCGAAGTCGATTTTGGTGCGGTTTTTGCTTCCTTTGGTTCTGGGCATAAGATGATACCTCGATTCAATTTTATATGTATTTTTATTAAACCACCATTACTTAGTCTTGGCAATAGCGAACAGAAATTTCTCCGCATTCCTGTCTTTCTCCGAAACAATATATTCGCCTTCCGGCCAAGGCTCGGTCTGCCAAGCAAAGTCCGAATCGTACCGTACAGCTTTGGCCGCCTCTGCACAAAAGTCATTATCCACACACCACTGCATCAGAGTGTTTTCTTCCAATGTCAAATATCCGTGGGCGAAGCCTCTCGGAATATACATCTGCTTCTGATTTTCAAAGGAAAGAATCTCGCCATAGGCGTATCCAAAAATATCTCTCGGTCGAAGATCAACAGCCACATTGAAAATCGAACCATGCAGGCAGGATACCAGTTTCGCTTGCGCGTGCTCTCCCTTTTGGAAGTGTAGTCCACGCAGCGTTCCAGCTTTCTTGCTGAACCCTTGGTTGATTTGAACCACGTGAAATCCCTCTGCTGACACTGACATCCACCCACGGAAATCTTCAAAACGTTGTGTTTCAATTATTTTTGGCTTGTCTACCATTGCTTTCTATACCCCTTGGCTGATGCCTTCCACTTTTCGGAACATGCGGCTGAAGTAGTTTGCATCCGCCATTCCTACTGCCGCACCGATTTCATCCACAGTCATATCTGTGAAGCGAAGCAGCTGCTTGGCTCTGGTGATTCTTTTCGAGATGAGATAACTGTTGACCGTAGTTCCGTAAGTCTCTTTGAAGATTTTGGACAAGTAGAACTTATTGATAAAGAACCGTTCAGACAGATCATCCAGTGCGATTTTCTCCGTATAATGCTCGTCCAGATACTCTTTCACAGCTGCCAGTTCCAGCCGTTTCCGGCTCACAGTCATACTCTCTGGATGCCAAGACTGTTCCATTAAGAGAGTCAATAGACTTCCCAGCTTCTCGTTGATTCGCATATCCCGTATGTAATCGGAAGATGATGCCAAATCGTAGATATCCGTCAGTAGTGTAGTGAACGGTTCAATATCCGCCGGGTGGAACACAGGCAGACCTCCACGCTCCTTGTATTTTTCATACACAGCCGGAAGGATGGTGCATAGAAATGGCACCATTGGAGCGACCAGAGATTGTCCGAAGTTGAATGGCTATATGCTTTCCGACAATCAATGAACACGCAGTCTCCCTCACCCAGCTGATAAGTCTGTTCCTCATAGGAAAGTGTCCCCTCGCCAGACAGAACCACGAAGCAAAGGAACGAGGTCAGGTTCGTTCTGGTCGATGTATGCTGATGGATGGCCTGCAGCGATCCGATCTCCTGCAGATGCAGTAACGATGTCCGTGCAAACGTGGACGGTGTGTACAGGATTCGGGAGGAGGTCACGGACGACGATTGCGGGTTGAATAATTCTTGGTCCATATTACTGCCTCCCTTTTTCCTTCCTCTTTAGATACCTGCATATATTCCTTTTGCTTACTGCTTATCAATGTATGCCGAACAGGACGGGCAAAGTCCGTTTTCTAAAACGTCTACATCCACCAATTGGCCACATCGATCACACTTTTCCAGTTCATTGTCCCAACCGCAATAGCAGCAACGACCAATTGGCAGAAACTCCTCATGGATAGAGACACCAAATTTCCCACACTGGCTGCAAGCAAAATCTGCTGTCCATGCGTTATCGCCTTTATTTTCGTACACATACGCATCCAACTTTTCAGGATATGGGTTCAGTTTTTCATCAATGTACTCGAACATTTTTTCGCGAAGTTCCTCTAGTTCAGAAGTATCATATTCAGAATCTTCATCAGCTTCCATAAGCCCTTCCTCTCCTTCATGGCCATTTCCATTACGGAAGCTGATCTCTGCCGAACAGATAGTTTTTCCTTCCCCGTCTCTGCATTCTATTTTGCAGACACTATCTTCGCCAAGTTCGTCATCAATGATATAATTTGCCACAACATCTACTCGCAGTGATCCGTCCTCAAGTACTGGGGATGTCACTGTAAAGCAAGTTCCCTCATTCGGTGTCTGGAAATCAGAAATTTCATAGCGTACATCCAAATGATACTGTTTGAAGACATCGCTATATAAGTCGTGGAGCGTTTCATCAAATTGATTTTCTATATCGCTTTCATCCAGAATGTCAATTCCAGTTTCACTTACTAAACGATCACGATAGTACGCTCTTACATCCTGCTCTTCTTCTGCTTTCTCCTCCGCACTCCACGTGTCTAATATTTCATCTGATGTCTCTTCCATATCGAATTTGGCATCAGCGTTCCGTATCTGCTCATTCATTTTTTCAAAATCATTTAAAATGACTTGATATGAATTCCATGACAAAATTTTGCTGTGTGCAACATGATTTCTATCTTCGATAAATTTATGCGCTACATCCTTAAATTTTTCAGGTTCACCAATAAACGGAACGAACAAATCATCCCAAATGTTTTTTTCTACAGTTCGCTTAGATTTAATATAATCCGCAATGTTCTGTCCACTTACATTCTTAGAAGCCATATTGAAGAGTTTATCATATTTGTCTCTATTCAATACAAATTCAGTATTGTATGTAACGCTATCAAATAAAACCCCAAACAAAGTTTCTAGTGTCATCGACAGAAAATCTGTGTTGATATTATCAAATTCTGGCACACGCTGGGTGAATTTTTCCTTTAGTTCTTTACGGACTCGGACTGCTTTTCTAAACCGGGCTTGCTAAGCCAATCCGCACCAAGAAAATGAATCAAAACTTTACTTGCAAAAGCACGAAGGTTATTTTCAATAATAAACGCCCTTTCGTATGCTTCTTTGCAAAGCTGTGCGGATTGCATATCAACCAGCCAAGTACACACTTCCCAATCTGGAGCCAGTCTATTTTTTAAAGCGATCTTTAATTCTTCAAGCCTTTGATCGTAGTTTTCCGTTTCTAGCCCAGTAATCGTACACTCAAGTCTTGCAGCTTTTTTTCTCATATGTATTGATTGCAAACTCAATACGATAATTTATCCCCTCAGTTGAATTGACATTAAACACTTCGTTTGCAATGCGATCCAACGAACCAAGATATTTCTGCGTCCCCCAATTCATAGTAGCAAACACATCAGCAATAACCTGTTTGCAATAGTCGGTTCCATGATAATGTTCTTCCTCACCCGGACAACCAAGCTCCTCTGAATAAGTAGGTGTCCATGTATAGAGCTGATCCATATTTTTAATACGATCCATTGAAAACTTAATTGTCAAATCCAATTCACCCCTTTTTCGCTATTAATCCTTAAATATCTCGCACTCAACTATATCCCACAGCATTTGGAACATAATGGCTACCAATCCAATGTTAAGATAGTCAAATGTTTCTCCCAGTCCATGCATGATGCAGTTTCTAATATTGAGTTCAACAAAGAAATTTTTCAGAAGTTCCAAATATTCCGGGCGTATTTCTTCTTTCGCAAAATTGCTATTCAGTAATCCGCCCAGCGTCCGAGTCAATTTTCTCTTTCCTTTTAGACACACTCCCGTCAATATCATTTCATTATCTGGGGTATTCTTTAAGACCGCCTTTTCACAAAGAGTCGGTATAACTTTTCCATGGCAAATTCTCTGTCCCATAGAAAAGTACCTTATCATTGTGCAAGAACGGCTTAATTATTTTCTTTTCTTCTTCCGTCAAATCGTTCAACTGCATTATGCACTTGAACAGCATTCTATTTTGAGTGCCATTCCTAATCCTTGCTCAATCAGTGATGGCAATACGAAACTGGCTGTCACGGCGTGCTGTCCCCAGTAACGAGTGTCGCAATGTAATCTTCCATTGCTTTCCTGTATATCTCGTTATAATCTATCGCCAGTCTTTTCAATTCGATTTCTGGCAATCTATTATGCGTTTGATAAATTATAGAATGGTATTTTTTGTACACACTTCCAAGATAGAAAGCTATGTCCTGCAGCAATATTTTCTTCCGGATAAACTTGATCTTTTCTTCCTCGTCGTCAAAATGTCCTATAGGCTCTGGAAATTCTGCTTCACTTGCGTCAAAAGCATAAATATCACGAAAATCTCTCAAAATAGAGCACTTTGCATCATAAAGCTCATCTGTATTACGGGCATTGGTTAAACGATTCAAAAGTTCTTCGTCATATGAGATAAGTGGATCCATATTCGCAAGATATACTGACATATCAGCATGGCTCTTAAAAACTTTATGATATAACTTCATAGTAGAACCCCTACCTTTTCCTTCACATCTCAGCCAGTCATAAGACCGTTGCCTGCTGCTCACCACGGAGAGGTGTGCAAATTTTGAGCAGCTACCGTGTGATTACTCACACGGCCTAAATTGTTACTTCCAGCTAAAGCACATTCCTCGGAAACCATCTGCCTGTTCTTTACTATTGAACACAACTCTAATTTCCTTCTCTACTGTACAGTCATCACTGACTCCAAGAATATGTCTCTGAGAGAAGTCATAGTTGAACGTAACGGTAGGAGATTCATATAGCTCGCCATCCACATAAATATCGGCTTGTTGTCACCAGACTCAAAGGTATAGTCGATACACAAAGTTCCAGACGCGCTTGTGCTGATGGTAAAGGTACTCCTCACAAATTATCGATCAATTTCAAGCAATGCTTCCACAAATTGCTTCATATATTTCTCTTCACCAATTGACACTCGCAAACAATTACCAAACTCACCAACATTTGGATAAGCCTTAATCAAGATTTTCTTTTCTGCTTTCATTCTATCCACGATAGTCTGTGCATCCGTCTTAGGTTCGATAAAAATGAAGTTACCTGCTTCTCCCTTATGACGATACCCATTTTTATCTAAAGAATTAACAAGATACTTTCTTCCACCGTTAAAATTTGTAATCAGAGAATCAAGCATTCCCGGCGTTGTCAATACTTTTTCTGCAAACATCATAGCAAATGCATTTGTGTTATGTGGTGTGCACATCTTCTGTACCATTTAACGCCATCTGACCAGCCAACAACGTATCCCAGACGGCAACCAGCCATAGAGAACAGCTTGGAGAATGTTCTTGTGATAAACACATGATCCTCTGTCAATGCATATTTAATAAATGTCTTCGGATAAAAATAATGATAGGCCTCATCAACCAATACTGTAATCTGCTTTTGTCTTGCAACCTTCATAATAGATTCAAATTCATCATCCGAATATACATTTCCCATCGGGTTGTTTGGATTCAAAAGAATTAAAAGCTGTGTATCATCCGTCATTTCACGAATAATATCGTTAACATCCATACTTAGGTCTTCTTTATACGGAACCTTTACAAAATTACGTCCATACATTTCAGAGTAAACCTGGAACATAAAATAGGATGGTACAACACCGACAATACGTCCATTTACTGAGGTAAACGCCTGAATGATGTAACGGATGCCCTCTGCTGAACCATTTGTCAGGCAAATATGAGAAATATCCGTTCCGAGATGATTCGCCAGAACTTCAGTGAAATGTAACGTTTCCGGATACTGTGCAACAAACTGCGGTGTAACATTTTTAAGAACATCATCAATAAACTCCTGCGGAAGACCACCAGGATTCTCATTCAAATCTAATCGAAGATAATCCTTTCTTGCATTCTGATCAAAAAATTCTATACAGATTTTCTACCCTACTATCCAAATAATACATTTTTATATCCTCCTCAATTTTTAATTGCAATAACATCTATACCATTATGAAAATCACTTACAATCGAAGAAATCGCTTCAGAAACATATTCTTCGATATATCGTGCCATACGGCCATTATCAATTGCTCGTACAAAAGCGACTAATTCATACCGAATTCCTTCCCCATCCAACTGGTAGAAATATCGCCGATTATCCGCTGCATTTTCATAACGTAGTTCAAAATAGTCTGTTTTCCACCACGGAGCTGGAACATAAATATATCCTTTGGTACCCGATACAATCAGTTCTCCTTCTGACTTCACTCCCATTCCAACCTTAATTGATGCAACCGCATTATCATATGTGAAATCCATTTTTGTAAAATCATCAAAAATTTCTTTCTTTATCAATGTAATGTGTTACAATCCTTTTAAGCTTATTAGTTTGTACCTAAAATTTCAAAGACCGGCAACATAGCTGTAGGTCCCCAGTCAAATGCACTGTTCCATACGGTAAGTTTTTCAACTTCATTTGCCGCAAGTTCCTTTAAACTTGTACAGGTAGCATCAACGGATACAACATCTCCAATTTTTCCACTTTTAGCCAACAGTACAAGACGTGAAAATGCTGTATTATACGCAGTTTTTATTGCCTCCATCAGAATGCAGCCTTTTGCTTGTGCCAATTCAAAGAGTTCTTTACACTGCTGCTTCTCTAATGTAATAGGAGATTCACATAAGACATGTTTTCCTGCATTTAATACTTTTTTTATCTGCTCATAATGTTTTGTAGGAAAAGATCTAATATAAACTGCATCAACTGCATTTATAAAAACATCTAAATTGTCCGTTACCGTCTTTAGTTTTTTAAGTTCAGCCGGCACATCATCCAATGAATCAGAATAAATTGCCTCTATACTCAATCCATTTACATATGTGCTCTCTTTGAGTAATTTACACAAATATTTCGATTCACCAACCAGTCCCATGCGAAGCTGTCTCTTCTGTTCTCTAATTCTGTACTTGATACACCTTGTGTTCTTTCCAAATAGACAACCTTGCAATATTCATTCAGATAATCAAATTTACCCTTCCAGTCAGAGCCAACCGTAAAAATGTCAACATCATACTTTTTGATGTCATCTATTTTTTGCCCTTCATATTCCTCAACAATAATTTCATCTGCCAATCCTGTGGACTTTACTCCATCTATTCTCTCCATCAAAGATTGCTGCACATTAATCTTGCCGCGAGTTTTATCAAAGTCATCTGCTGTAACACCAACAATAAGGTAATCACCCAATGCTTTTGCTCTTTCAAGAAGTCTAATATGTCCTCTATGCAACATATCATATGTTCCATAGGTAATCACTTTGACCATCTCTAATTCTCTCCTTCACCTTTTTGTACAATTTTATATGCCTTAAATTTATGCGTCGAAACCCTTTTTTCAATTGGGGGTAATTCCATATAATTGCCGTATAATGCTCGCAGCCATTCATCATAACCTGAAGGCACTTTGTAATTCTTATGTTCGAATTCCATTTCTAAAAAACTATCAAACGCTGCTTTTTCGCAAACTGCCCGAGAGTAAGAAGTAAAATCACCTATTTATCCAAATCTACTGCTGCGTATTTTGTAGAATTTCAATCCATTTCAATGCAAAAAAATTATGACTAAACGGCATCGTTATAATTCTTAGAATTCCAAATACTAGATTTCTTTTTTTTCCACCTATTATGTCACATCGCTGTGAATGTGCGACATTAAGTCTCCGATAAAAATCGCGTTTATCAAACATTTTTTTGGTTTTTATTTCATCATTGGGGGCATTGTCATATACGAAAATATCAATATTAACAGCCAGTTTTCTTCCTGTTTCATCTGGTTCATATAAAACTGTATTTGTATCAATGACTTTTCCTTGTGCATAACAATAATCACGATCCTTCTCCGGACACAAAAAACGATATCTCTTGCCCTTTTGATTAAATTCTTTAGCGAATCGATTATAATCATCTCGGAGCATTCCCACGTCAATATCATCATCCACGGAATGTATCCCTTGTGTCTAACTGCACCGAGTAGAGTACCGCAATCAATCCAATAATTTGATTGCATGATTCCTGCAGAAATTATCCACCTCATCTAAAATTTCAATCTGTATTTTTCTCAATTCTTGTTCAGAAATTCGCTTTAATCCATTTTCACACATTAACTTTCTCCTTATGCACAATACAACATTTCTTTGTATAGCCCAAAATACAAATTCTGGTTATTTTAAATTATCTCCAATAACTTCCACCTTCTACAGCATTTTTTCCATTAGGAGTTTCATTTTCAGATGATTAATCTATCCTTATAATCACCTTAATTTTCCTTTTAACTTTTCCTAATATGGATACTTTTGGTTTTACAAATTTTAACAATTCATCACAATTTTCCCCTGCATCAAGCGCAGCAAAAAAAGCATTTCTATTAGGATGAGGTGAAACAGATTTTCGACTGTCAGCCGTATTTGGAAGTAGTTCTTCTATGTTCCCCTCTTTATAAGTCATTTCACCCATAATTTTTTTCAATAAATCCATTCCTTTTTCACTATGCGCAAATACTATAGAGGTTCCCTTATCATCGTCCATATCTGGATATATATTATCAATGCCCCAACAGTCTCCTATTGTTATATCAGAAGGTCTTGATAAACTTTTAAACTTGCATGCATAGCATGACGGCCTCAAGCAAATGTTTGATAAAAATATTTGCATAAACGGATCTTCTGCAAAGATCCGTTCGTACGCCTTATTATTAGAAAATTCTAATAATAAGGCGAACGTTTTCCAGCCATATTTCTTATGTCTGAAAACGTTCGCCGCACATGTCCATTGTGCAGCACCTCTTGACTTCTCAAATATCTATTCCAGACTTTAGGACTAGGTACTCCATGACACAAAACATCAAGAGTTAACAAATTAGGATATTCTTTTTTCAAGTACCCTTTAAGCCCTGCAATCTGACATGCAGTCCCACTATATAGCACCTGACGTCCCGCATCTAACGCTACTTTAGCTTCATAATAAGTGTTTCCTATCCTACTTTGTAAATATTTACTTCCTTGCAATCTTGTTATTTCTTCAATATGCTCAATACCTATATGCGACACCATAAATTCATCATCAAAAGCTGCACCAAATACCATGCCACCTTTATGTAATACATTTTCTGCTAATAGAGTAAATATTCCTCCCGATGAACTTCTAAGCCTAACATCTTCTGTATCCGCAAATGCCGCATATGCAGGATAGTGTAACATTTCATTGCTATTAGAGTCTGCATTAATAATTGGACATGCTTTTTTACACAATCCACATTGTACACATGTGCTTAAATCAACTTCCGGATATGTGAATCTTCATAGTCCGTTCTCATTGTGATGCATTTTTTGACACATGCCTGCGCGCAAGCAGAGCATCCGCAGCAGTCTTTTTTTTTCAGAATTTCTATTTGATTAACAACTACTCTTTCTTTAGATAGTGCTTTTTTAAGATATTCAAATGAACGTTCTCTTTCTTTTTCTATGTATTTATCAACACGTTCCCAATCAATGCTGCTATCTTCATGATTTTTTTTATAAATTACTTTATCTTTTTGTATTCCACATTGTCTCAGTAGTGAAGTAAAGCGTGAATTTTGGTTTGCATGCTGATCTCTTCTGTTAAAATAATACAAACTCCGTATGAAATATAATCGAAAAAACAGAAGCATGAAACGAATCTGTGCAAACATAGGTAGCGTTATTTATTAACCATATAAACTCTAAAGGATTAATAAATTTGCATTTTCCCTTTAAGGCATTTATAATCTCTGCATTATTTTGCTTTGCTAATTTTTTTATAGTCGTTTGATATTCAGCACTTATTTCTCCTAACATATAAACCAGAATATACGGCTTCTTTAAATTAAATTTAGGCTTAATGGCAACATTTCCCACTCTTGCCTTTTTAATAATAATGTAGGATCTACATGCGTTTCGACTGGAGTCGAACAGAGATTTCTAACTATTCTTTCTCCACTATCCTCTCTCACTGAAATCGAAGAAAATTCAGCTAAGTAATGCCTTATATCGTCCTTTCTAGAATCAGACAGCATATCAAGATTATCAACTCCAAAACTTGCAGCATACGAAATTTTTCTATTTTTCGGCACAAAGCCCAAAAGTTCAAACTCTGTTGCAAATCAAAAGTTGGATTCCACACTTGGTCGCTTCCTGTAATAAAATATTCATATCCCGTTGGTTCTTTGCTGAATCTTCCATTATTATATGTTACCTCGCTATATTGCAAATTTTTCGAACAACATTTCCGAAAATTTCATTTCGCTTTTTCATTTTCTCTATAACCGTTATAATTCAGCATACATTTCACCAAATTTGCAAATGAAAAATTTTTTTTATTAAACAGTGGTGAATTTGTAAGATTCAAAATAGTTTCTGCCTCAAATCCAAGTTCATTAACAATTTTTTGCATAGCTATATTTTGAAGCACATTTCCATAATTAGCATTTTTGGTTAACGTGATAATTCCAACTTTCTTCATACACCTTCTCCTACTCTTTAATAATGAATGTAATACTTATACACGTTTTTTACTGATCAACTGCAAAATAAAATCCCTATTTTTTATTGCCCACACCAAACAGATTATACAGATAACTGCCAGAATGCTGTATCGCAATAATACAACTCGATAGAGAAGAGCTGGCACATGATTAATACAGAGAAAACAATTGTCATCACGATTATTACAGATGCATTAAACGGGTTTTCTACTTTCTTCTCTTTGCATACTCTACTCATAAACATATAATGCAGTCCTGCATAAATATAGTAAGAAACCATTGTTGCATAACTTGCTGCTATATAACCGTATTTTTGAATCAAAATATAATCAAGAATAATGTTTATTACTGCAACTGTCACAGATGAAAATAACATTGCATTCTGCTTATGAAAATAAATTTCAACATTTCCAAAATTACAATAAATAAAATACATAAACATACCGATCAGCAACGGTGGTGTCGCCCAAATTGCTGATTTGTATTCAGAAGGTGCCAAAACACCAATAACTTCTGGGACAATAAATGATGTTAATACAAATCCTACTCCTACTAATGAAACTATCTTGTAGACATTCTTCCCAATTTCCTTCATTTTTTTTGCTTCCAGCATCTCATAAATCCATGGAGTCACCGCTTGGTTGATACTTACTGTTACTATATTCATAATGCTTGTTACATTTGTAGATATACTATAGATTCCAGCTGCTGAAGATCCGCAAAGAGTATTTATAAGAACTCGATCCGATTGTGTCATTATTGTGCTAGATAAATAATGCGGTATTAAAGGCAGATTAAACTTTATACCATATTTCCAGTATTTTAAGTCAACAGCTTTCTTTCCTCTGGTTAAATTCAAAAAGTAAACAATACCATATACAATAACATGTGTAACAACTGTACCTAGGATTCTTGCTTCTGCCTTATGTTCTGCCGAATTTAATACAAGTAATTACACTTAAAACTGGCATTAATAATGAAGATAATATCGTAAAAGCAGCTACACTTTTATACTTATATTCGTATCTATTCCTTATTGACCAAAATGACATCCCTGTCGAGAAAATAAATGTCTATCACCATTAAAAACATAATAGGCCTTGACAGACCTATTACACCTGACAAATGTCCGTAAAAAACATATACCACACCAAATACAGCTACAGAAAGTACCGTAGTTAACGTTTGCATAGAAGATGTAAAACCATCTTTATCATATTTGTATTCAATCATGGCATTATTATATACACCATTATATAAATACAGTGTACAAAAAACAGTGAAAATAGCCTCCCACGAATTGTACATTGAAACAACGCCAAAATCACTTATACCCATAACTCTTGTAAAAATCGGGGTAGTTAAAAATCCTATTGCTTTTTGTAACACACTACATGCCAAATACCACATGGAACCTTTACTGGCAATGTCATATTGGTATATAATCGGCCTATTTTTTTTAAATTAGTCTTCATTTATAACTCCGGTATTTTTTATAAAATTTTCTTTATTGAAGCAACTATTTTTTTCTTTAGCCTAGTTTTTTTCTGCCCATAAGTTGCTATAATTCTATCGCTGAATTTCAAATCTTTCATATAATGACTGCAAATAATTTCAATTTCTTTATTATGCTCTATAGTGTTTTTTCCTGATAGACCATTTTGTAATTGTCGATAGGCCGTTCCATTTTCATATGTTGGCTGAAAAAAGACACCAGCCATTGCTAATCTCATCAACAAATCCAAATCTTCATAAAAATTACGAGGATAATTATAAGCTCCAACTTTAAGAACGGTTTCTTTTCTAATACAATAATCTCTAGGTATTCTTTTTTGTTTAGATAAAGAAATAAGTGTTTTTAATATCTCTATTTCCTTTCATAAATTCATTTTTTCTCCGTCTTCTGTTAGCTCTACACGGAATTACCTTTCCATCCTCATCTACCAGAACAGTAGTAGAATAAGCAAGTCCCTGATAACCTTTTTCCTCCAATAATTTAAGCTGTTTCATTTCATTTTTCAATTTATCCACATTGATATAAAAATCATCTGAGTCAATGAATGTCACATAATCATAACTTGCGTTCTGTAGTCCTAAATTTCTTGCCTTTGAAACTCCACCATTTGTTTTTGGATATATGAGCTTTATAGTTTCATTTTTCTTTGCCAATTTTTCAATAGTTCTTCTTGAATTGTCCGTTGAACAATCATCTACTATTATTATTTCTTTTGGCATATAGCTTTGCTTTAGCACACTATCTACGCATTTTTCTATGTATTTCTCTTTATTATAGTTAGGAATTATTATTGAAATCCCTTCCATAAATCCACTTCCTCACTTCCCAGATATTAATTTTTTATGTCAAAAACGTTTTATTGCAAGTGTATATCCCCAAAAAATTGCAACATAATTAATAATTCTTGATTCGATTCCAAAATAGCTAACAAAAGTCAAAAAACCTAATAGCACAATTGAAAAAGTAAATGCTGGTGCTATTTCACTTTTCTTTTTTTATTAGAAGCAACAATTCTTTTATCATACTAAGTAAAAAAGATGCATAAACAGCTACACCAATAATTCCATAATCATATAGAGTATTAAGATAATCATTATGTGCTAGATTTCCATTTAAAATATACATATAGCCACTGTATTTATAAAATCTAAACGCATGATAACCATGTCCTATCAATTTTTCGCTCAATGTTGATGCATTAAATGCCTCCAAAACATTTTCCCAAATTGCGCTGCGCCCATTTGTATCACCATTAACATTTCATTTAGTCTTTCAACTATATCCAATTTCATTAGCTTTGTCACAAAATACATTGCCAAAAAATCACAAGAATTGTAAGAATATATTTTGCCATTCTATTAACTATAGCTTTAACATTTCTTCCTTGAACTTTAGCTTTTACAAGAAAATACCCCATTATTCCGACGGCTAAAACAAGGATACAACTCCGCTTACTTGTCATTAACATGATAAGGAATGTGCATATTAAATAAATTACATTAAACTTGATGCCATGCTCCATATCCATTTCATATAATGAAAATGGAACCAGTGCTAAAAGCACATACGTTGGAAACATTTCACTCGTTCCTGGAATTATCCCCAAAATATGTTCAATGACCAAAACAAATGAATATCCCAAACATACAATTTTTGTTATCTTTAGAATTCTAAAAAGATGCACCTCTGAAATACAATTTTGAGCCGTCACCTCATAAGCAGTAAGAAATAAAAGAGGCCATAAAGCTGCATCTGTAAAATCATTTATAGAAGTTTTGGTAACAATAAGAATATTAAATGTCACTATCAGCACATAAGATACTGCCAAAAATGTAGGACCCCATATTGTTACCTTACTCTTGATATTTTGAAGAATAATTAATAGCGCAAATACAAAGCAAATAAGTCTAGCTAATAAGTATCCCATAGGTTCGCTATTTGAAAATGTTAAAATTCTATATGCAAAAAAGCAAGACATAAGCAATACGCAAACCAGTTCACCATATAACAGATATTTTTGTATCGCTTTCTTACTCATTTTTTTTTAACTCCTTCATCATTGTAGAAATATCTGCAAATAAATCACAGTTATTTTTTAACCATTTCTTATCTCTCTCCCACCATTTGATTGACAGTAAATAATTAATTTGTTCTTCTTCAAACCTTTTTCCAATTATTTTTGCCGGAACACCTGCTACAATCGCATATGGAGGTACATCTTTCGTAACTAAAGCATTCGCAGCAACAACTGCTCCATTTCCAATTGTCACACCAGCAAGAATTGAGGCACCATCACAAATCCAAACATCATTTTCAATCTTCACATAATACTGATTATCTGGATCAACATAAGATTCTTCACAGTATTTTTGTTTTTCCACATATGTAAAACCAGCTTGTTTCTGCAAAGAAAAAAAAGCCGGATGTATCGATACAAATTCATGAACCGGATGATTTCCGTGAATAATTCGCACATTTGGCCCAATACACGTATATCTTCTACATTACAACCTTCTATGCTTGCTATTTATGTCCAACATAAGTTGCATTACCCAAAACTCGATGATCAATCTATTTTTGCATATCTGTCTATAAAATTATTTCCTTCCAATTTGCAGTCAAAAA
>ENA-OQMZ01000346-OQMZ01000346.1-human-gut-metagenome-genome-assembly--contig:-NODE-346-length-20104-cov-4.250488_pt1 | contig 20104 bp, 23 predicted proteins | sample MGYA00242621_ERZ504862 | MGnify/ENA primary metagenome ERZ504862 (study PRJEB26092, sample SAMD00036393) | human gut metagenome | host: Homo sapiens | study: EMG produced TPA metagenomics assembly of...
ACAGTTTAAGACGGGGCAAGACCGACAAGAAGGATGCCGTGAAGCTGGCCAACTACGGCCTTGACCACTGGCTCACACTTCCGAGATATGTTCCGGAAGAGGACACCCGGCTCATGCTGAAGACCTGCTACCGGCAGTACCAGCAGTATTCCAAAGTACAGACCATGCTGAAAAACAACTTGATCTCCCTGCTGGACACCGCTTTCCCAGACGCAAACCGCCTGTTTACCAGTCCGCCCCGCGCCGATGGCAGTGAGAAGTGGGTGGACTTTGTCGCCACTTTTTTGGCATTGCGAGTGTGTCTGTGGTCTGTCTAAGAAAGCCTTTACCGCCAAGTACCAGAAGTGGTGCAGAAAGCACGGCTACAATTTCAGCCAAGATAAGGCGTTGGATATTTATGCCTCTGCCTGTGGACGCTTCGGTGTCATGCCGAAAACAAATACGGCAAAACTTTTTGGTAGAACAGGCCATTTCCCAACTCCAGACAACTTCCGCCGCATTAGCTGCTCTCAAGCAGGAGATGCAGTCTCTGGCAGCTTCTCTGCCGGAGTATCCTGTAGTGATGGAAATGTTTGGTGTTGCCCTACACTCGTCCCCCAACTCATAGCTGAAATTGGCGATGTGCGCCGTTTTCATTCCAAGAAAGCGCTGGTGGCCTTTGCAGGCATTGACGCCCCGCCCTACCAATCTGGCCAAATAGATGTCCGCAGCCGCAGCATTTCCAAGAGGGGATCTGCCTCACTGCGCAGGACACTTTTCCTGGTGATGGGCGTCCTCCTGCAATGTGCCCAATGGATGAGCCGGTCTACCAGTTCATGAACAAGAAACGCTCTGAGGGCAAGCCATACCGTGTCTACATGATGGCATCCGCCAACAAGTTCTTGCGTATCTACTACGCTTCTGTGAAAGCCTATTTGGATTCCCTGGAACACGACTGATTTCCCTGCGCTATACCATCTGGCTGGCCGCCGTTTCGATTTTGAGTTGCTCAGCGGCTTGATTTTGTGTTGCCTTTTTCGCTGCTCCCAAAACCTGAAATTTCTACTTGACTTTTGTTAGCAGGTCTTTCAGAAGGGTATCTGCCTTATAAAAATTTTACCGTGACGGCAAAAAGAAAGCAACGGCTTTCCGGCTGTTTATGAAATGTTTGCAAATCCCCGGATCAGTTTGTCCATGCCATCCCAAAGGCTGTCCAGACGGGTGCGGATGTCCTCTATATCTGCGGCATAAATATTGCCGGTCTCATTGGCCCGTCTGGTATATTGGTTTAAGTTATTGGAACAAATGCGGAGAAGCCGGATCATTTCTTGAATGTCTCCCATATCAAGGTGGATGATGTACCGTCTACGGCCATCTTTCGCAGATATGCCGACAGATTGGTAATGCCAAGTTCCGCCATGCGTTCTTTTACCAGTCGGCCTCCGCTTCGGACATGACAAATTCGACGCGGACAGATTTTTTGTTATGCCTGCCTTCATCGTTCCAACCCTCTTTTATGAGATGAGACCTCCTGTGTTGAAACCACCGTCTTTGCTCTTTTGAGTTTTTCCCGCAAGGTGGTCTTTTCCAGCTTATCAAGATATTCCTCCAGATTTCCGGCTGTCGCATGATAGCTGCGTTTGAAGCGTTCCCGTTTTAGGATCATCATCAGCTCCGGCTCATTTTCTGGCAGATAAGTCATTGTTTTAGGGGCTCCATGCTCTGGCATAAGCCGGTTCATAAATTGTCTCCGTTCCTGATAGGGAATCGTGATAACATTTCCATCCTCAAAAGCAACGGCTACATTTCCGATTGGACAGGTCAATTTTTTCATCCGTTCCACATGTTCTCTGTAATTTAGCGGATAGAGATCGCCAAATATTTTTCCGTCCCTGACTTCTTTCAAAGAGATGGCATAAGCCAAAACGGGATCATTTGTCTGCTCCTGGTAAAACCGCCACACTTTGTTTTCATGGCTGCCCTCCAGATAAACTTCCCGTTCGCGCAGGGTATAGGTTCCGCAAGGGCGTGACATCCAAAGAAGCTGTTTATCCTCTGAACGCTCTGACACAGCCAGTTTTGAGATCAGTTCCTTATCCAGGTCAAAGTCCTCTTTATAATGTTGGGTATGAAGATCTACGATACGGGAAAGAGCACCCAAAAGATCTACATCCTCAAATCTTACCCCGGCCATCAGCGTTCCCTTTCCGGCACCGGAGGGATCATCTGCCTTGCTTCATGCTCCGGTTTGTCTGCTTTCAAACGGTCCATCAAAGACGGCTTTGCTTCCGGCACCAGCTCCCGGATTTCTTCATCCGTCTGTCCGTCTGTCAGATCCGGGCGCACAGGAGGTTCGTTGTTCAGCCTGCCATCCAGCATATTGTAGTTGCCGGTCTGACCTTCCTCATAAAGTTCTGCATTGCGCAGATAACTCTCCGGCGCCTGAAATGGCTGTCCGGCAAACAGAATTTCTCTTTGGGTGGTAAACTGTGCAAGGACCCCATTTTGCAGTCTTGCAAATTCTTCATACTGGCGCAGGGTAAGCCCTCGTTCCAGCATTTCCGCCTGGGTATGCGCCCAGCCTTCTCCATAAAGAAAATAATACATGTCGGGCTGATCACAGACAAAGCACAGGGAGCCGTCCTGATTGTCATAGTAAGATGGCTGCATATCCTGATAATGGCAGCGTTCCTCACGCCCAAAATATACACGGTTGTCCGCACCCAGCATAGCGACCATGCCTGCGTAATTACTATGGACCGCAGAGCGGATTTCTACCAGCGGATCTGTTTGAGAAGGAATCTGTCTGCCCGGAATCTCATTTTGTTTTTCCGCTGCATCATTTCTTGGTGTCACTTCTTCATGGCTGCGTGCATCCAGCTCCGGTTGAGATGTTCCTTTCCGAACAGCACCGGGTTCCGGTTCTTTTTCTTTCACATAGTATCGAACATTTGCTGTCGTATGCTCGTTGGCTTCCTTTGCATAGTTTTCAGCATCGGCTTTGCTATCAAATTCCAACGGTTTTCCATTTTCCTTGCACCAGCTTTGTGCCGGTCCGAAAATAGAAGTGCTGCTTCGTACCGCCCATACACCATAGGTCCGTTTCTTTTCCATTCCGCATCCCTCCTTATCGTTCCTGCTGTTTGGAAGTTTGTTGCTTTTTTACCGGGTCTGCCGGTTTTGTTGCTTTTAGCTGCTGACGGAGAGAATTCTTATGCTCCAGTTCGGAATCTGTGATGTTGACATATTCGCCAATGATACAGAGCGCTTCTCCATAACTGCCGGAAACAAATACCCGATCAGACATTTCTTTTGCCTGTTCTTTCAAACCATGCTCCCGCAAAGTACGGGAAGCAATACCCAGCAGATTAAAAATGTTCCCATCTGCTCCGATCAGCGGACAATCCGGTTTATCTGCCAACGCTTCCGGTGTTTCTATAAATCCGCCTAAATAATTCGGCACAAAGTCCGACAGCCATGTGCCGCCATAGACTTCATGGGTCTGTAAACGCCACAGGGCAAGTTTTCCTATATCCAGTTTCACATCATCAAACGGGTAAAGCAAACAGGTCAGTTCGCCGTGCTGAAAAGTAGCCACATTCTCAAACTGACAGCCATCTTTCAATATGCCTGCATGTGTCAGCATTTCATTGATCCCGTCCACCCACTCTGTCAGATCCCCGCCACAGCCCTGTAAAATCAGTCCTTCCTTATCCGGCATACGGCGAAGATCCTCCGCAGTAATCGTGTTGATATTCAAAAAATCGCCTCCTATCGTTTTTGTTAAAATATATGTTTTGTCCGCAACTTAACCTTATTTCAAAGCACCGGAGTATTCTTATACAGTTCCCTTAAAAACAGGTGCAAAAAGCCCTTGAAAATCAAGCTTTTGGGGCTAAGTTGCGTACATATCATGGTTGGTTTTGGCGCTTCCTGCGTTTGCGTTCCCGCTCGGATTTCCGTCTTGCATAGATCCGGCAGGCATCAGAACAATATGCCTGGCTGGTCGTAGGAAGATATGCTTTTCCGCACACAGGCATATTTTCTGTCTCATGGAGGTGTCCTCGCCGGTAATGGCTGATTCCAGTGCTGCATCCACCGGCAGCACCGCTTTTTCAAAGTACCTGCAATAAGCGCCGGTCCACCATTTATTCAGCATATAGCAAGGACTGTCCAAAGGAAGGCAGATCTTATCCTGAGAGTCATAGTTGGCGCAAAGCTCCGTAACCAGCTTTCGGATTGCAGTCCGCTCCGAGCGGTTCAATTCTCTCTCTGCCATAACGCCTACCTTTCCGGGGCACTGCTTTGCCGGCCGCTGGAAATTCCGGTTGTATCAGTAACATTCCTGGGCTGTGAAAGGCATCGGCGATAGAGTTCCGCTTTTTCTGTTTCGGTTCATGGTAAATAAAAAGTTCGTTTTTTCCAGGCACATACAATAAGCCATTTTCTTCGCAGCGGAAAACATCACATTCTTTGTCGGTTGCGACGGTATAAAAGCCTTTGTAATCATAAGGTGCTTTTTGCCGCTCCTGATAGGTACACAGCCCTAAGTTGGGGTCACTTGCCAGCCGTTTCGATATGGCGAAAAAGTCGCCTTCTTTTTTGTGAAATTTTCGTATGGGCGTGAAGTGATAACCGCCATATTCAAAGGTTTTTCGATCACTCATTTACGCCTGCCTTTCTTTATGGGAAATTCCAGCTTGAAATTCACATATTTACCGCCGGTATCATCCAGGATCACTTCCGCATCATAGGTCTTTCCTGTTTTTTCACTGTAAAGCCCGGACATAGAAATACGGCCCTCTTTCAAAAGAGCCGCTGCCACAGACTTTGTGATGGACTTTTTCTTGCTGGAAAAGAAACGGTTATCTTTCCAAAGAGCAAAAGAACATTCCCTGTTGTCGCAGAAAAACCCTTTCTTTCCTTCATATACCGGGGCGCCACAGCGAGGACATACCCCCACGGCTTCGTGTGCAGTTCCTCTGGAGGAAGGAAACAGATCCGCAAAACATTTCTCTGGGGCGGTATGTTCTTTTACCAGCGTCCGGCTCATATCTGCAATCTGATCCATAAAAGATGTTGCCGACAGTTCGCCATGTTCCACTTGTTTCAGCATAGATTCCCATTCTGCAGTTAAGATGGGAGACTTGATATTGTCCGGCAGGACTGCAATCAGGTTCCTTCCTTTTTCCGTAGGAATGAGCTGCTTTTTCTTTCTCTGTACAAATCCGGCAGAAACCAGCTTTTCCAGTGTTGCCGCACGGGTAGCCGGAGTACCCAATCCTTTACGCTCGGCATCGTCCGGCATATCTTCCGCACCGGCCGTCTCCATAGCGGACAGCAGCGTGTCCTCCGTATAGTGTTTCGGCGGTGAAGTTTTCCCTTCACGGAGACTTGCTGACACAGTTTCAAAAGTCTGTCCTTCCTTCAGCACAGGGAGAGCGGCATCTTCGTTTTCTCTGTGTTCCGTTTCACTCTGCTTGATACTCATACGGTGAATCCGTTCCACCTCTTTCCAGCCGGACTGTAAGATGGTCTTTCCTTTTGCCGTAAAAGTATGTCCCTGGCAGTCCAATATAGCGGTGACTGCTTCAAACCGGTTTGCCTGCGTTGTGCACAAAGCAGTCTGACGGCAAGCAGGGTAAGCACATCCCGCTCCCCGGAAGGAAGCTCTGACAGGTCTGTCCTTGCAATCTCCACAGTTGGGATGATGGCATGGTGGTCGGTCACTTTGCTGTCATCTGTTACCCGGTCAATGTCCGGCTCTCCGGCGCAGCCTTTTCCAAAGGGCATCTTGTCACGCAGCCACAGGATCAGGGAAGCGGCGGTTGCCTGCATGTCCTTCGTTAAATACTGGCTGTCCGTTCTCGGATAGGTTGCCAGCTTCTTTTCATAGAGAGATTGCACATAATCAAGAGTCTGTTGAGCCGTATAGCCATAAATACGGTTACATTCCCTTTGCAGAGTTGTAAGGTCATAAAGGCAGGGAGGCTGTATGGTTTTTACCTTCTTTTCCACAGAACGCACAAAAGCGGAGTTGTGGTCACAGTCCATACGGATTTTTTCAGCCTCGGATCGTTCCGTCATTTTTTCGCCGGAAGCAGTAAAACCTCCGCAGGTGATTTCCGGCACATAAAAAGGCTTGCTGATGAAGGATTCAATATCCGACTCACGCTGTACCAAAAGTGCCAGCGTCGGTGACATAACACGGCCGACATTTAGTGTGACACCATACAGGACAGAAAAAAGCCGGGTGGCATTGATCCCGATCAGCCAGTCGCTCCTGCCCGGCATACTGCCGCATCATAGAGTTTATCGTAATCACTGCCGGGACGGAGATGGTCAAAACCCTCACGGATCGCCGCATCCTCCATACTGGAAATCCAAAGGCGTTCCATAGGCTTATTACATCCGGCATATTCATAGACCAGACGGAAGATCAGTTCTCCTTCACGCCCGGCATCCGTAGCGCATACCACGGAATCCACCCGTTTGTCCTTCATCAGCCGGCACAAAAGAGCAAGCTGCGTTTTCTTATCCTTTGGGACTTCATATTTCCAGTTTTCCGGTAGGATCGGAAGGTCCTCATACCGCCATTTGGCATACTGTTCTTTGTAAGCCTCCGGCTGTGCCAGTTCCAAAAGATGTCCCACGCACCAGCTCACCAGATAGCCGGAACCTTCGAGATAACCATCTTTTCTTTCCGTTGCGCCTAATACTGCTGCCAATGACATAGCAACAGAGGGCTTTTCTGCAATCACAAGTTTCAATTTTTATTCCTCCTTCATAGTTTCACATTCTTTATCCGCAAGTTTTCCGGTTTGCATAAGACACATCAGCATAACGCCGGAAGCCATTCCTCCGGCAAAGATAAGGAAATGTGAGATTAGGTTCCACATAAGCATTCCTCCTAAAAATGGGTAAAGAAAAACGCCCACTTCAAAGTGAGCGCATCAACAGGTATCTATTTTGTTTTTGGTTTCAAGTAATCCGGCAGGACGATCTCTCCAACCGGGATTTCCCGCAGTTCCTTCTTCATCCGGTGGGTGAAGCGGATCGTCTTTGCCGTACCGCCGGTTTCCCGTCCGTCATAGACAGCGATCACTCGGTCGGAGTGCTCCACCATATAGCGGTTTCTGTGGGAGTAGACGCTTGGGAGATATTTTTCCTGTATGACAACAACATCCGCACAAGCCTCCAGCAGTTCATGGGTTCTTGTTTTCTTGTTCAGGCTGTCCAGACGCTTGCGGTAAGGGATCACTGCGATCAGCTCCAGCGCCGGATTGGTCTGCTTTCTTTCCAACACCAGCTCTGCAAAATACTGATCCACGCCATCTGCAAAGCCACTCATAAAACAGGTGAATCCATCTGTAACGGCAGCATCGATCTCATGTTCCAAAGCGGCTTTTATTTTGTTGATCTCATTCTGCGGCAAATCCCTGTGTCCGGTAACACAGCAAGTCTTTCCTTTCATCGGTCATCCCTCCATCTGATAGGTAAAATTCTTCACTTTTCACATAGTAATAGATTTTATTTAGCAAGTCAACGATAATACCCTTTTTCTCTTTGCGGATAATAAAGGGGTGTAAGGTACAATCTATTACAGAATGGGAGGTGAAGGCGATGTATGAAGATTTTGTCCCGGAACGATTAGCGAAGCTGCGGACACAGAAAGGAGTTTCCGCACGCGATATGTCTTTATCGTTAGGTCAGGCAAACAACTACATCAATAATATTGAGAATAAAAAGTCACTTCCCGCTATGCAGTCTTTTTTCTACATCTGCGAATATCTGGGTGTGACACCGCAGGAATTCTTTGATGAAGGAAATACCTACCCGGAAACCTTAAAGGAATTCATTGCAGAGGCAAGACAGCTTGATCCTCAATCCATGCAATATATCCTCGGTATTATGAAAGAACTCAATAGCAGAAAGTAAGCGGTCACGGTAATGGCCGCTTTTTTCGTGACTTTCTTTATTATATTTTATAATGTTCTCGAAATGTCCGCTCCCTATACCGATAAGTATTCAAAAACTGTTCTCCAAACAGCCTTTTTCTATTCGCCGGTACTGCCAAAGCTGCCGGTTCCTCGTTCTGTTCCCAGATCGGTTACAAAATCCGCAATGACGATCGGCGTGATCACAAGCTGCCCGATACGGGCTCCCTTAAAAAGAGACTGCGCCTGATTGCTTACATTGCTGATGATCGCATGGATCTCTCCACGGTAGCCGGAATCCACAGGTGGCAGTTCACAGACCAGACCTTTTACCGCCATACTGGTACGGGGAAAGATATATCCCGCATACCCATCCGGTATTTCCAGTCCAAAACCAAGAGGAATTTTGGCGATTTCTCCGGGCTGTAAGGTGCAGTCATAGGGCAGATAAACATCTGCTCCGGCATCATTGCCATGCGGACGGTAAGGACGCTGGTGCTCCGGTACGCCAAAGTCAATCAGTTTTATTTTCATCGGTAGCCTCCTTCCCAAAGAGCAGGATAGTCTTTTTCTAAAATATCCTCCGGCGTCATATCTGCCTCCAATTTTCGCCCGCAGGTCATTTTACCTTCCAGACATCGATCCATCTGACAAAAAGGCCCGGTCAGTGATGGGGCAAACAAAGCAGGGCTTAGTTCATAAAGTTCTTTCCAGACCTTTAGCAGCACAATCCTTGTTTCATCAGTATTTCTCCGGCATACCCGCTGGCTGATGATATGTTTCCACTGATAAGGGGTGGCGCTGATGAGCAGTACATTCCGTAATCCCTGGGGCGTGGCATAGCCGGCCGCATCGTGCCCGCTTCCGGCAGTGCACAGGGCTTCATAACATTTCATGCTTTCATTACAACTTTTTAAGTACAGCTCCTGTACCACAGCCGGAGCCGTCATAATAGAATACGGGACAGCGAAATCCGCCTGTCCCGTATAGTTGCTGTACTGCAGCGATGCACTCATAAATTTTACTTCGTTCTGGTGGCGGGTGATCTGCGCCAGAAAACGCCTGCTGGCGCCGACAATGGCTACCGTGATCACCGCAAATTTCTGGATGGTAGGATGGGGAAGCGCCCCCATAGCTGCTACTGTCTGAACGCTGAATGATTTTTCGTAGAGCTCCATCAGGTCGTCCATTGAGGCAATCTTATGTCCCTGTTGGGTAAGCCTTGCCGCAAAGACCATGTTTTTTTCTGCTTCCGCTACCGCCTGGCAGTTCAAAATTTTTACTTCGATTCGTTTAATTGGTATGTCCCTCCTTTACAATCGCTTTCAGTAAGAACAGATAGTTCAGACTGTCTGTGATCTTTTCGTCCCATGTGTCCATCGGGTAAACCGTTTCCTCGGCAAAGCACATATCGTACAGAGAAACAATATGCTTTGCCAGCATACCGGCAAGGGCACGCTGGGGCGTTGTATGCTGTAAAGCTGCCGCTGCCTTAAATGCTCCCAGCCGGTCCGGGTCATCCCCGGTGTATTCTTTGGTTTTCCGTTTCAAGGTATCAGCGCAAAGCCGTACCTGTTCGTCAAAAACGGCATTGACTTCATTTTGCGTAATATAGCATCCCTCCTTTGAAAACAAGAAACCGGCTATTCTAAAGCATCTTAGAATAGCCGGCAAATAAACGGATATGTAATTGTTTATAGTGTATTGATCTCTTTTTCCACTTCCCGGACCGCTGCTATGACTGTCTCAAATGTCGGAACATCTCCATACAACATATCCTGCATAGAGTTATAGTCCGCTTCCAATGCTGCGAACCGGTATTCCGGCGGGAGTAATTTTAATGTGCCCGGCACAGCCTCCAGGTACTTCGCCCATGCTCTGGGATAGAATTTCATTTTGAAATCTACAACTTTCTTCAGGAGATCCAGCCTGGAAAAAGCAGCTTCTTTGACCGGTGTTGCAGCCATGCGGTAGAGATCATAATAATGTCTGGAATACCGCTGCGGCATTTCCAAATGTTCCGGTCTGTTCGCTTCATGGTGCAGGATTGTGGCTTTTTCCCAGAAGGTCCGTTCCGGGGCAACGGTAAGGATTGCAGTTTCTTTTTGCTCAAAAATCTTCGGATAATAATTTGCCGCGTATGGTTCGATCAGCGCTGTTTTTGCAGGAGTCCACGCTGCCAGCGCACCAATCTCTAAACGGATCACCTGTAAAGTCGCCGTATTCGTAAAAAGGTGCGGATAGGCGAAAATGACCGTCTGTTTATCCTTTTCATCTATGTAGACATTTGCTTCACAACCGATTTCCTGGGATAAGCCGGCTTTGACTGCCGGGCAGAATGTTTCGGACAGAAATACCTCTGCACGCACATTGGCTTCTTTGTTAAAAGCATCCTGTTTTGTATTGGAACGTTTCTCCCATGGTTCATCTTTGCCATATCCCAATACACGCCAGTCCAGAATCAAATCAATATCTTCTGAAAACCGGCTGATCAGGTGAAAGGCTTTTGAAAGGCTGGTACCACCCTTAAAGGTGATGGACTCTTTCCATGGTGAGCGGTGAAATAAATAATCCAGCGTAAAACATACCCAAAAGTCTTTTTCCACGATGGCATCATTCAGCCCCATTTTATCTGCTGTATTTCTGAACAGCTCCCTGCGGTCGTTATCTGAAAGTCTTGCTATATTTCTCATTGTACCTTTTCACCTCCACAAATCTGCCGTATCGTATCGTAAACCCAATCCGTAGACTCGGTTGCTTCCTTCAAACAAGCCTGTTTATCCTTGTCTGTCAGTTTTTCGGAAAGCATCTGTATGACTTCTGGCGTAACATTCGATCTGCCAAGCGTTTTTAATGCCTGTATAACCAAACTTGTCATATAGGACAATCCGGTAATCTCCTTATTGGTCCGGTGCTTAAATTCCAGCTTTGTAGAGTTCCACTCGTAGGTCTTATATGGACCATCGCTGATATAGGACCATACTGCTGTTACCTGTGTTGAAAGACCTAACAGGTTCAATGCTGTATTCCCACATGGGGCAATCGTCCAGTGATAACTTCGTGCCAATGCGTTCGCCACCGCTTCCGGGTCTGCCGCCACATATTCATCCAGAAGTTTGCTATATTTTGGTTTTTCATAAACTCCTTTCAAAATACGGCGCAATGTTCCTGATTGCACTAAACGGCTTAAACTTTGACGAATAGTGGATGTATCTGCAATATCCGCAAAATCAGACATCACAAAAACAGTTCCATCTTCAAGAGAAAGAACACGCTCTCGTATTCGTTTTGTATATCCGTTGTCCACAATACCGCCTCCCTTCATGTCACGAATATTATATATTATTCGTGACATGATTGCAATAGGTCCTATTCCTCTTATTTTGAGTGTTCCCATTAAAAATCTGATTTATACATCAAAAATCAAAAATTTTGCAAGGCAGTACAGTTTTCATATATGTCACATATTTTATATATTATTCGTGACATCAGGCAGTTGGCAGGTAGATCCAGTCGTGCATCAGGCACACGCTGGGTTCATCCTCCCTGGGAACCAGACGGTAGGTACATTCCCCATAGACCGTGCGTTTGTCCTCGATCTCCATGCCATAGGCTTTATAAAAGCGGTATTCCAGATTGGAGATAATACAGCGCAGGGTTTGCAGAGCCTCCCTTTGAGCTGATACGATCAGGTCACGGTCAATGCTGCGCTTCAAAAACAGCAGCGATTTGTAAAGCTGTACCTCTGTGCGGTAAGGGCGGCAGTCTTTCGTTTCCAGCCATCCGCAAAAAGCGACCGGTCCGCTCTGGATCACACTGCGGTCCGGGTGATAATACTCATAGCAGTCCAGGTTTGCCGTATTCAGAAGATAGAGCATTTCCCGGACTTCATTTTCCGGCATGTCGTAAAACCGCAAAGCGAGCGGTAAAGATGGACATAGCCGGGAATGGAAATCATGGTATTTACCATAAAATAAAATCCTCCTTGTAAACAGCAGGTGCGGGAGCTTTTGCCCCCGCACCGTCTAAAATCTATATTTCGTTATCTACTTTCACGAGTTTTCCCATGACAAGAAAGCGTCCTGTGCCGCCCGGCGTACAGGTAGAAAGGGTCAGTACCTTATCGCTGCAGGTCACAGTCACATCACTTTCCACCGCAGAACGTTCCTTCATAGCTGTAAGCCAGGTAGTATAAGCACCGTCATCCTTCCAGGAAAGCTGCCAGGGAGAAGTTTTACTGCCGGATTCTTCCGGTTTTGCTGCAAATGCCGTAAAGATCTCCATGACATAACCCCCCTTCGGAGTAACGAGATACATCTGCCTGTGAGTATCAAAGTAACTTTGTTCATCGTACCGGTTCAGCAAGGCAAACATGGAACCATCCCGCATATTATGACCGTAAATGATCGTATTGCGGTCTGAAAAATCTGCCCGGTTTTCATAGTCGGCAAACAGGCAGCCAACCTTGTTATAGGTCCCGTCATAAAGATGGTTCAGGTAATACTCGTTGTTGTCGGTCTGCGTCACCGGATAATTGAGCACCGTATCAGGAAGAGAAAGCCATCCGATGATGTCCGGTCCATTTTCACGGAGCGTTTCAAAGTCTACCGAAGGCAGGACAATATCGGTATCGTCCCGTTTTGGTTCTGTCGGATCGGGTGCCGACTCCGGGGAAGCTGTCTGCTCCGGCACTTCCACATATCCGGCAAGATCTCGATAGGCATCTTTACTCTCAGCATACTGGTTCAAGTCACGGAACACCAAAAAACCGCTGCCAAGAGCCACCAGAACGCAGAGTGAAAGGACAGAAACCCCGACAGCCGTTCTTTTCAGGGAAGTCCTGCTGTATTTTCCCTTTTTGAAATAATACACAGCAAATACGCTGCCGCCGATCAGTGCGGCTGCCAGCAGTCCGCCATACAGGAAAATATACGGATCATCCCGGTCTGCGGTACCGGCTTTTGAGGGGTGGAAGGATTGGAGGGAACAGAAGGCTTTTCCGGGTTCTTTGGGTTATCCGGCTTTTCCGGTTTTTCATTAAAGAACTGGACCGTAGATGTCTGATCTGCCTTGATCTCCACCGTAGCGGCATCAGGAATGATGTAATCCTTGCTTGCCCGGTTTGCAACTTCTGTTACGGTATAAATACCGACACGAAGGCCCTTAACTTCAATCACGCCGGATTTTGGAGTGGTGAATGTCTCGCAGTAGGAGCCGTCCGCACTCTTAACCTCGATGGCAAAACCATCTTTGCGCCCGTCGCTGGAATCCTTTGTGATCTTTAAGTTGCCGCGGTAAGCCTCATTGGTAAATCCGTGCCCGGCTTCTCCATTTTCCACAACTGCGACCTGTCCATCTTCTGTGATGGAAAAATAGTAAGCGTTTGAGTCAGGCTGATAGCCTCCGGCGCTTTGCTTTCTTTGATAAAGTAGCCGCCAGCCAGAAGGTTTTCCGCCGTATGATAGCCTGCATCGGTTTCTTTCAGCGTACCGATCTTTTGATCGTCAGGATCATATTCCTGGTTGGCGTTGGAATCCGCATACAGGTCGAACACTGCACCGGGCAGGAAGCGCAGGAAAGAATTCTTGTCTTTCTTATCCTCCTTTTCCACAGGGGACGGTTCCTCCACAGCTTCGGTTTTAGTTACCTGCACACTGCCGCGGATCAGGGTGTTTTCCACACGGATCTCGATATGCTGTCCGTCTGCACCGATATATACATGGTGCTGCTGCGGGCTTACCGTATAAAGGTCAGGGGCAGAGATCTCCTTGACGATCCAGGGTCCGTAAGGAATGTTCTCAAAGGAAAAACTGCCGTCTTTTCCGGTAATAGCAGTAAGCAGCGCATTTTCTTCAGTAAATTCTTCGGTATCAGGTCTAAACAGACCCATGAGCGCACCGGCAAGCGTGACATCCTCGCCGCCTTCCGGGTTTTCCCCGACTTTTACACCGTCTACACGCCCACGGAGAAGTTCATTGGAAACAGCCTCGCCTTCATTGACAAGGATCTGTACCAGGGCGGTTTCCTGACCAGCATACTCAAAGACAACCGGATATTCCTGATTCGAAAGGATATAGGCGCCGTTGGTTGTGCGTTCCTTGACATAATAGCTGCCAAAAGGCAGGTCGGAAGCGAAGGAAGCGCTGTAACCGCCGGATTCCTCAGACGAAACAGAGACCACTTCCAGAAGTCCACCTGCCGGGATTACGCTGCCATCTGCCGCCGTCAGGTCTGCGGAAGCATAAAGTCCAAAGGAAATATCCTTATATTCCTCGTTCATGCCAAGACCGAACAGGTCATCGGTCTCCATTGCCTTGAAAAGTGTGACATCCACTTTCTGGCGTTCGTCATAAAGACCGGCCGCTGTCTGTGTAACCTCTACGGTCTCACCCGCATAGGTCAGTTCCACATATTCCGGTTGAGGATTCAACACACAGCCGGAAGGCGCCTGACGTTCCTCCAGACGATAACGGCCAAGATAGAGAGACCCGCTTTTCGCTGTGCCGTCCTCGCCGGTCGTAAGTGTTTCCACAACCGTATCTTTTTCTGCCCGCAAGGTACCGTCACCGGTATAAATATCTTCATCTGCGATCACATCATAGACCGCTCCAGGAAGTCCGGCAACCTCATATACCGGTTGGTACAGTCCGTCGTTTTCCTGGACAGAAGCAAATACTTCTCCGGTCTTTGTGATGGTAAGCTGGCCTTTCTGCGGCATATTGTACTGAGTGACCGTCACAACCGCCTCGCTGCCGTCAATGGTAAACGGTACCGGCTGATCGGAAAGCACATAGCCATAAGGGCAGCCACCTCATAAAGTTCATAATCCCCGGCGGCCAAAGGCTCCGGCAGCATCAGCCAGCCTCGTCAGAAACATAGAAGGTATCCAGTGTTTCCGGGTTCGGATAGTAGACGGTCTGGGTGATAAATTCCCCGGTGGAAAGATCCTTGATCTGAAAACCGGTTCCGGTCACAGGGATAATCTTTCCGGTCTCTGCGTCACATTTTTCAACTTTCAGACGGGCTGTGATGGTGCGGTTGTTCAGGATATAGCTGTAAGTCTTTCCGTCAGAGGAAATGAATACCGTAAAGTCCGGGACAAAGGCTTTGCCTTCCTCGCCTGCGATCTGATGGACCGTATAATGTCCATAAGGAAGCGGTTTACTGGAAGCAAAACCATCCGCATCCGTGGTAAGAAGGTCACGTTCACTTTCCTTTGCCGCGTCATAGCTCCCGGCTGCCTTTAAGTAAACTTCAAAGACTGCGCCTGCTTCCGGGCGTTCGATGATACCAGCATTGGGATCGTCGGTATTTTCGCCCTCAGGCACATCCGGGTCCAGGTCATCGGTGTGCTTGACAAGCTGGATATTTCCGTAAATAACCGTTTCCGTCACCTGATTTTCTGTGGTATTGAGTTCCACTTCATACAGGGAAGGGGATGCACCCACTTCATAAATGGTTTCATTCAGAAGATACCCGGTGCTCGGTTCGATTTCCCGGATCGTCCAGCCATCCCCGCATACATAATAGCGGGTCATAAAGCTGCCATCCGGTCCGGTAGTATAAGTGTCGATCAGTTCGCCATCACGGAAGATCCCATAGGCCGCCCCTGCAAGCGTGGCATCCCCCTGAGCATTTCCGGTGTCAGCATCACTCTTTACCACATGGACGCGAAATTTCTTCAGAATATTGCTGAAATGTACCGAAGAAGTCTGCCCGCTTTCAATGGTCACGTACTGTGCGGAAGGGGTCACATAGCGGTCCACCGGAAGTTCTTTTACCAGATAGGTTCCCGGCAGGAGCTTCTTTTCAATCTGGCCGTTTTCTCCGGTCGTAACTTCCTCATTGACTTCATTTCCCAAAATGTCCGTACCGGAGATATGGAAGGTGATACCGGAAACAATGCCGTCCTCACTGGTCTTGACAAGTTTTGCGGTACCGTAAGTTTCCGTTTTGAATTTTACAAAGAAGGAAACCGGATCGCTGGCGCCGGTCATCATGGTCTGGTAGCCGGGTCTGCCCCAGATCAGCATGTCGTTTGCCACCGGGATATTCTTTCGGAATTCAAACAGCACCGGGTCCATCATCATCTGCCTGCTGGTAAAGGTGTATTCATTTCCGTTTCTTGTCACAGAAACGCCGCTGCCTTTCAAAGCCTCCAGATCGATCTTCAAGTTATTGGTATCTGTGACCGTCAGGGTATAGACCTTTTTTTCTACATCCCATTTCAGTTCCAGTTCCGGTGCTTCGCTTTTCTTAGAAGAAGTAAAGGAAGGTACTGTGGAATGGGAAGCGACCTGTGCAAGAATCCAGTCATAGGCTTTTTCTGCCGGTCGTCCGGCGATCACGCTGAAATACTGGTCGGCGTCTGCGTGGCCGTTTCCGTGGCGGCTGTACGGATCGCTTCTAAGTTGCTGCTGGTATTCCCAAAGGATGATCTGGGTTGCCATCTTATAGTCATCCTCGTTGATTCCGGAAACAGGGAGCGCCGCACCGGGTTTCCAGCCATAGATCGCAGTCAGGGTGATCCCCCTCCTTGCCTCGGCAGGAAGCAGGTTCAGGTATTGGCTGTTGGTCCCGCTTTCCGAAACATAGGTATTTTCCGAAGTATGGTAAGGAATCCCGCTCTCCACACAGTAAACCTGGTGGCTGATCCCGTCAGAATCCGTCAGCATATAGTGCCGGTAAGCATTGCCCCCGGAACTGGTGTGTACATCGATGGTTCCGTCTGCATGGTAGGCAAGATAGGTGTAAGGCGCCGGGGCACGGTAGTGGTTCCCATCAGAGCCCACATACTGGTCGCCCAGCCAGGAGCTTGCCGTCTGTCCGACAGACATGGCAAAAGCCTGAGCCGGAAGAAGCCCCAAAATGCTTGCCATACAAAGCAAAAACGCCAACAGCTTGCGAAAGCCGCGGCGTCTGGTTATGATATGTTCCATGAAAAAATCCTCACTTTCATAAAATCTAAAAGGACAGCCTTATTTGCTGTCCTTGTCGTCAAAATCATCCTCGGAAAGATATTCCGGTTCCCCGTATGCCTCATCCGGGTCAAAGCCTTCGCCATAACCGTCATCCTCAAATTCCGCATCGTCCTCGGCCTGCTGTTTCGGACGCACGATTTTTACATAGTAACCGATCCCGCCGACCGCAAGTAAGGCAGCAAGGATAAACAGGATCGTGCCGACGCTGCCGGTTTCTTTCTTCGGCTTTTCCGGTTCTGCCGGTTTTTCAGTTTCCGCCGGCTTTTCTTTTCCTTTGCAGCCATTTAAGTCATTTTTGCAGACCGGACAGCCGGTATTAACCTTTCCTGCCTCACATTTTTCTGTGCAGTTACAGCTTTCTTCCTGGGGGATCATGCTCATGCTGCCATTGTTCTTTTCTGCAAGTGCCATCAGGTCGGACTCTGTGACGCCGTTTAAGAAGTAGACATTGTTATCTTCCCGTTTCCCGTCGATCACCAGATAAAAGACATTGCCCGCGTCCGTAGTGATGGTGTAAAACTGTTTTTCCCCATCCGTACCGCTGATGTTGTCCTGTACCGTTCCGGTGCCTTCCGGGGTAAATGCACCTTCCGGGATCGCAGAAGTATTTTCCTGCTGTCCGGTACTGTTATCTGAACCGGAAGAATTTCCGCCGCCGGAAGGGGTTGCAGCGTTTGAGCCGGAAGGTTTTTCTTCCTTAGGCGGTTTTGTCTGTGTACCGGACGGACTCTGGGGTGCTGTCGTAGCAGGTTTCTTTTCAGGAGCCGGTTCTTTGTAATACGGATTATCCAGCTTTACCACATCAGAACGGTTGCCGGCATAATCTTTTGCGTATATGCTTACCTGTTTTTCTGTTCCGGCATAATCTTTCAGTGCGACCGACGCTTTCCCGTCGGTGAGGGAGTTGATACGGTTTTCATCAACAAAGACCGCCTCCACGCCGGATAGATCGTCACTGCTTTCTATTTTCAGGCATCGCCCTCCATGGAAGCAGTCAGCGTTGGCGGTGTGGTGTCTTTGGAACCGCCGGCATGAGCCGTTACAGGTAATGCGCTGACACTTACAAGAAGCGTAAGCGCCAGCAGCAGGGAAAGTTTTTTAAGCCTCATGCACATCCTCCTTCTCCTGCGGTAAAACAGTTTCCGAAGGGGCTGCCTGCTGTGATTTCAAAAAATCCGCAAGCTGCTGGGGCGTCAGTTTGAAACTGCGCGCCACCGCTACATAATCGGTATTTTCCAGCTCTGTTTTCTGTTCCTCCAGCTTATGGAGCTTTGCCTGCATTTCCGCAATCCTTGTTTTGGTCTTTTCAATTTCCTTTTCCAGTTTTTCAATTTTAGGATTCAATTTATTACCTCCAATCTGTTAAGGCAGACGCCCAAATGTATAAAAATGCTGCTGCCAGTAGCTTGTATTGATGTTTGCATAAGAAATCGGGTCTCCACAGTGGATCATCATTCCATTTCCCACATAGATCCCTACATGCTTGCGCCGCTGGTGTTGTAGGTCCCCTGGAAGAAGATCAGGTCGCCCGGTTTTGCATCCGCACTTGATACCGGCGTACATACACCTAAAAGACCATCCGCGGTCAGCCTTCCGAAATTCCAGCCAACGCCGCAGTTGTTGATCACCCAGACACATAGCCGGAACAGTCAAAGGAAGTGGAAGGCTTGCGCCTCCCCATACATACGGATAGCCAAGATATTTTTCCGCCTCGGCCATCATTGCGGCAAACTGTTCATCCGCAAGGGCTTCCGGTGGAATGTCATAATCGAAGTAGTTTCCTGTGCCGCCTGAACCAACTTCCGGCAGGTGCCGTTCGCTGGTATCGCCGGTATCGGCAAAATACAGGGGATTCAAATACTGGCCGTCAACCAGGACTTCTAAGTGCAGGTGGGCCCCGGTAGAATTTCCGGTATTCCCGACCTTTGCGATCACATCCCCGGCTTTGACCTCCTGCCCGGCAGAAACAAGGATCTGGGAACAGTGCCCGTATTTGGTCGTCAGGGTATGTCCTTCGTATGCCTCGCCTTCAATAGCGACACACAAGCCATAACCGCCGGCATTTCCCGCAAGGGTGACCGTTCCGTCATGCCCGGCAAGGATCTCTGTGCCCTCCGGCATCCCGATGTCCACACCGGTGTGATAGTTCTTTTCCCCACTGATGGGATGTACCCGGTAGCCGTAATAACTGGTCACATAAGGGAGCCAGTTGGTGCCAAAGACATTTTTGACATACTGGCGGTTTCCTTTTGTCTGCAGCAGGATCTCGCAGATCTCTTTCTGGTCTGCGTTCATCCGGGAAACGACCAGGTTTTCTAGAGGTGTGACTGTGAGCTTGACATTTAAGATGCGCCATTCATAAGGCACTTCCTCCTGGGTTTCTTCCCCGGTTTCCGGATCAACGGAAGTTTCGGTGCGGTAACGGATCTCGGTTTCTTCTGAAAAGGACAGGTATATTGTTCCTGGAAAAGCTGCCGCAGCACGCTTTCCACTTCATCGTAAGTAAATCCCTGATAAGCAGAAGTCAGATACCCCATCAGCACATACGGGTCATGCTCGATTGCGCCCAGGTTATACCGGTATTCGTCATAGCCGGGGCGGTCTGATTCCACCCGGTCTATTTCCATTTGCAGATCCGTTTCCCATTCGGTATAGGTAAGCTCCGCCTGGTTGATGTCCTGATCATCTGCAAGATAGGTAGAAGCAGCCAGACTTCCCAAACCGCCGGTCCCGATATTGGAGAACGTGGAAAACAGGGATGTGATCAGGAAAATTACCAAAAGGAGAAGCAGGAGGACAAGGCAGATTACAGGGTGCCGTTTGACCGCATGGACAATACCGACGCTGACCCTCTCTGTTGCGACTGCGGCATTTTTTGCCTGTTTCCCGGCTTCACGGGCAGCCTTGGCATACTGCCTTTTCAGTTTTTGTTTCTGCCATATCCGGGCAATCGCATGTTTCTTCAGCTCCGGGTGGTCGCTAAGAGCCTGCCGGTAAGCAAGTCTTGCGTTTGCTTTTGCTGATTTTTGCTGTAATTTCGCTGCCTTTCGGTAGGGGGCAGTTTTATGCCGGTGATATGCCGTGCGAAGCCCTGCCTCGCCCACAAGTTCAGAGCGGTGGGCTGCTTGATGCCCACATTTTCATCCTCTGCCTCATAAATCTTTTTATGAGCGTAACCAATGGCAGTATTGGCGCCCGCCTTGACCG
>ENA-OQMZ01000347-OQMZ01000347.1-human-gut-metagenome-genome-assembly--contig:-NODE-347-length-20100-cov-1.769038_pt1 | contig 20100 bp, 25 predicted proteins | sample MGYA00242621_ERZ504862 | MGnify/ENA primary metagenome ERZ504862 (study PRJEB26092, sample SAMD00036393) | human gut metagenome | host: Homo sapiens | study: EMG produced TPA metagenomics assembly of...
AACGTAAAGTATTCGACGTTACTTTTAAAGAAAAGAACCATCTTCATACTTTCAAACGTTGAATAGTAAGTAACCTGTGTATAACTCTTACTTTTATTAGGACACGGAAAAGCATTTGGTAGGGTTCTCGGGAAGTCCAGTAATCTACATTTCCACCATTTTCCAACGCATTGATACGATACGTATATTATAATCATACGCAATCCACTGACCCAAACGAGCATACAAGAATACAGACAAATCAAACCCCTTATAATTAAAAGTATTATTGAAACCAAAAGTTACATCCGGACGCTGACTGTAAATGATACGATCATCTGTCGTTATGACACCATTACCATCCACATCCTGTACCTTTATATCACCCGGTTCCTGTCCATTGGCAGCAGCGGCAGCCTCTTCACCCAATTGCCAGATGCCTTCTTTCTTATAATCATAAAACACTTTGAAAGGTTCTCCTACAAACCAAGCATTCGCCTCATCCTTTAATTGTCCCGAAGCAAGTTCTTTTATTTTTTCCCTATTGTGTGACAATGAGAAATCTGAGAACCAGGAGAAGTTCTTGTTTTGAATATTAACCGTACTCAGTGTCAAATCAACACCAGTACTTTCAGTCTTACCGATATTTTCCATAACCGAAGCATAACCGTTAATAGATGGAATTACACGATTCATTAAAATATCCCGGGTTTCTGCCTTGTAAATATCAATACTACCTGAAATACGATTATTAAAAAATCCGAAATCCAGACCAAGGTTATACTGCGTGGTAGTTTCCCAAGTCAGTTCCTTGTTTGACATCGTTTTAGGATAGAATCCATAAGCTCCCTCATTATTGAACGAATAAGTGGAGTTACCCAGCAAACCAACGTTGATAAGGATCAATAGCACATTGGCCAGATTGTCCCCAACTCAATCGGAGTTTTAAATTTGAAATAGCATCCACATTTTTCAGGAAATTCTCTTCATTGATACGCCAGGCCAGTGCTACAGACGGAAAGTATCCCCATTTCTTACCTGGTGCAAAAACAGAAGAACCATCGGCACGCAAAGAAGCAGTCAGCATATAGCGATCCATCAATTATAATTAACACGCCCAAAGAAGGAAGCCAGATTTTGATCGACCAGTGAACTCTTTATAGTGATTTCTTTTTCATTGGAATACAAATTATGGAACCAGTTATCAGCATATACTTGTCCCTTTCCACCTGCATAGGTATATTCTTTAGAGTTGAGAATCGTACTGGTTCCAACCATTGCCTGCAAATTATGGATATCAGAGAAGTCCTTTGAATAAGTCAGCACATTCTCCCATGTCAGATTACGTGTCATGGTGTGCTCCTTATAGGATTGTGAATCCTTGCCACTTCCCTGCAACGAGTTCTTATCACAGAAAAAGCCTCTACGCACATTCACTGAGTTCAATCCCAGCGTCGTACGGAATAAAATATCCTTGGTGATATTCCAGTTCAGGTACAAGCTGCCGAAGAAACGCTCCTGAATGGTATTATCCACACGCATACCCTCCTGATCGTCAATCAACGGATTCATCTGAGTATTATAACCGGGAGACGGATACATCACTAAATTCCCCTCCTCATCATAAGGTTTCGAGATAGGAACAATTTTATTAGCCATATTCAGCGGACTATAACGATTATTCTTATCTACATAGGCATAGATAATGTTTGTCCCTACCTGCACATTGTCAAACAATTGATGGTCCAGTGCTACACGGGCATTATACCGTTTATAATTATCATCCTTAAAGAGTCCCTCTTCGCTTCTGTAACCCAAAGATATATTATGTTTGGTTTTCGTATTGCCCCCAGATACAGACACCTCATAATTTTGGTTAAATCCGTTGTGCATCAACATGTCACGATAGTTCGTATCATATCCTTTTTCCAGATAAGTCAGTTCTTCAGGAGCAAATACAGCAGCATCCTCTGCGTATTTTCCTGTTGTTCTGTCCCGATAGGCCTCTCTTTTGTATTGGGCATATTCTTCAGCATCCATGATATCAGGATAATCAGTTATCATGGTAGAAGAAACAAAAGCATTAAAGGATACTTTTGACTTTCCTTCTTTTCCCTTTTTAGTCGTAATCATAATAATACCATTCGCACCCCGTGTTCCATAAATAGCTGTAGAAGAGGCATCTTTTAACACTTCAATAGATTCTATATCAGTGGGATTTATATCTAGCGAGGTACCATAATCAATACCATCCACAAGAATCAACGGAGCATTACTAGCCGTCAATGAACGCTCTCCACGGATCGTAAAATTAGGTGTGCTTCCTGCTTGCCCCGAAGAGTTTGTAAGATCAAGTCCGGCTACTTTTCCTTGTAATGACTCCAAGGCATTGGTAGTAGGAATAGCTGTGATATCCTTACTTTTAATAGAAGCAATAGAACCGGTCATATCCCTTTTCTTTTTGCACACCATAACCTATTACTACGACTTCTTCCAAAGTCTGGTTGTCTTCTTTCATTTGTACATTCAATGTCTGCTGATTTCCGACAACTATTTTCTGTGAAACATAACCGATATAAGAGAAGACCAAAGTGGCATCGGCATCCACTTCTTCCAACGTATAACGTCCGTCAATATCCGTTATAGTTCCTCCGCTATTTCCTTGAATAACTATACTTACCCCAATCAGCGGTTCATTATTAGCATCGGTTACCCTACCGGTGACTCTATGCCTGGAAGCCTGTACTTTACCGGAAGATGCCAGTACTTGTCTGGCAAGACTCACCACAATGGTGTTATTCACCTTGCTCAATTGCAGACTAGTTTGTTTCCTGATTTGCTCTAAAGCCTGATCGAAACTTACATTGTCCAAATCAATATCGATCGTATTATACTTTTGGACAACACTCTCATCATAGAAAACTCATAACCGGAAAGGTACTCAGTTTCTTGAACACATCAGCCAATTTCACTTTACGCATCTGCAATGTAACTATCTGATTCAATTCAACTTGTGCTGCATGCACGGGGAAAGCAGCCATGGATGCCGAACCTAGCAATAAGGTCGGTACAAGCAATACTCGGGCCCACGAAGCCTCTTCGCATGTTGTTTCATAGATCTTGATTATTTAATTATTAAGGTATTATTTATATAGAATATACGAATTGTTTGCTTTCCTGTATTTAATGCCCGTAGCCAAGCGAATGGACTCCAAAACCGCCTCCAAACTCCTATTATCATGCGTACCCGAAAGGAAATTGTTAAAGACAAAACTTGAGTCTAATCGTATAGTACAATTATACACCCGTTCCAACCTCCTCGTCACTTCTTGTATCGGAGTACGGTTAAAGTATAACTTGTTCTGCATCCACAACATATAATTTTGAGTATTCACATGCTCACGCTCCAGATGCATATTGGTTTTATCCAATACCAATTGCTCGCCGGGGGTCAGTTTCAATTGTTCTTCGCCGAAATTCATCAGCACCTTTCCTGTGCATAGAGTCAGTTGCAGTTCCTCACTATCTTCATAATTATTCAGATTAAAAGTAGTACCCAAAACACGTATTTTATAATCCTGACTTTGAATAATGAAAGGACAGTCTTTATTTTTAGCTACATCAAAATAAGCCTCTCCCTTGAAATGAACGTAACGGCCTTCTTTTCCAAACTGCCTCGGATATTTCATATAAGAGCCTGCATTCAAGATCACTTTTGTCCCGTCAGGGAGCACCACTTTTTGTCTTTTACCATAAGGTACGTGTATTTCATATTGAGCAACCTTCATGCCTGCCGGATTAGCAAAATAAACTAACGCTCAAAACGATGCAAAGCAATATAGCCGCAGCAATGCTCCCCATTTTTTACTAATAGATAGAGTGATTCCGACGCTATCCTCGTAATTGCTGATAATTTGAAGTGCCTGACGCTCATTGGAAATCCATTCCTCCCATGAGGATGAAGACTCTTCTTCACCAGTTTTCCATAAACAAGCAGAAGCTTCATCAAAGTCTTTTGACTGGTCTGTCTTTGTGTCTGCCAACAGTTCCTCAATATCCTTACAGGTATAAATACCGTCAACAAATCTTTTCCAAACCGAATAATGTATCTTTTGTTTTCTTTCATTATGCATTTCTTTCGTTTCTCTATAAAGGATACGAATCAAAAGCAAAAGGTGGGGATAGGAATCTTATGGTTTAACGTATTTTAATATGATTAGGCTTACAAGTATTGGACAGGCACTAATGAAAGGGATCAGATAAGCACGAATTTTCTCTAACGCATTTTTTATATGATCTTGCACAGTATAAACAGACAAACCAAGTTGTTCAGCTATTTCTTTATGAGACAGTCCTCTATTCCGGCTCAATTCGAAAATCTCCCGTTGGCGCGGACTCAACTGTTCCAAAGCCTGTGCAATCAATTCCTTAATATTCTTTTCTTCCAGACTCTTCTCTACATCATCTACATAATCAATGGCCTGTTCCATCAGTTTTTCGTATAGCACAGATCGGGCAGACAGAGAACGAAATATATCGTAAATACGATTTCTTGCTATAGTATAAAGAAAAGCGGAAAAAGACTGCTCAATCCGAATATCTTCCTTCTTTTCCCAAACGGTCAAAAAAATATCTTGTGTTATATCCTCAGCTATCTCTTTATCCTTGACAAAATGGACACAATAATAAAGGACCTGGGACTTATAAAAAGAGAAAAGATGGCTGAAAGCAATCTTGTCTCCATTTATAAGTTTCCGAATTAATTCCCGCTCTATGTCAAAAGGCAGCTTCATACCTAGAATTCAGTAACGAATGGTTTCCCATCCAACCATGCAGCCATATTCAACACCAGTAAATTCCAGTTCTGAAAACCTTTATTCAATACCGGCTCACCATTATCAGGCAGATAATATTCATGTAATGCCCCGAAACGTTCATAGTCACGTCCCAAAAGCAAAATGGTCTTTTCCGCCAATTCCCGGGCCTCTTCCGTAAATCCATATTTCACCAATCCACGAAAGACCAGATAATTCACATTAATCCAAACCGGACCTTGCCAGGAAGACGGATTCCCACTGGCACGTACATTATACATTTTTTCCAAAGGAGACAAAGTACGGATTCCCGCCGGAGCGTTAAAGGAGCAAGTATCATGAAAATGAATCCGCACTATTTCCTTTGCTTGCTCCGGAGTGGCAATTTCAGCCACATCGCCATAAATCCGCTCCACACACTAAGACGCTGAATCAAACAATCATAATCACGCGGCTGCCTACGTGCAGAAACAATTGTCCCGGGTACAGCCCCTTTATATCCGGTTTCTCCACCGGAAGCAGATTCAAATCCACACTATAATAAAAACGGTCACGCGGGTCCCAACAATGTTCTTGTACCTTTCCTTTCAATACTGCCGCTTCTTTCTCAAAGGAAACTGCTATATCATCCAAATTCAGACAGCCGGCCAAGTATGCCATAGCCTGTAATTCGCGATACATCAACGCGTTCAAGAAGATGGATCCCGAACTGCCTGAGGACGATAAAAAGTACTGGATCATTATCAACTCCGATAGCCTCATCAGTTTCCCAATAGAATAACCCAGTTGCCTTGTGACGATGAAAATTCAAATATTTACAGACAAATGACTGCAACGTATAAAAATCATCGCGCAACCACTCCGCATCCCCGTTCATATTGCGGACAATAAAGGCGGCATGTTGCGCCAATGTAGGTTTGTGCATATTGCTTTTCCAAGGATTCCGTGTTTTCAACATCTCTTCGCGGCTAGGGGCATTCCGTTCTATCCAGATAGGAATCCAACCGTCCATACCTCCATAGTGCAAGGAATTGAGGATGCATCCCTGTTCATACTTCAGGGCCTCCTGCTTATCCTTTTCCGTGCCGTTCTCTAATAAGATTTGGCGCAGAGCGATGTTGCTCAACCAAGAATCCCAATCCCATAGCATATCTAAGTATTGATTACTTCCCGGAGCAAGGAACGGAAAGACTAAAGCTCCTCCGGCTTCACGATACATGCCTTTCATATCTTTATAAATATGGGCACGGCACAATTCTTTGTATTTTGCAATATTCTCGGGAGTACGTTCCGGCATTTGTGCATTTAGCATAAACGGGAAACAACAAATTGTTAAAAAGACCAGTAATTGTTTTTTCATAGGTATTATCTCATTTTGCTGACAGGGCAAAAATACAAATTAAAACGAAAAGAAAAAGAGATTAAAACAAAAATTATTTCGAAACTAATCAAAATATAACTAGAAAAGGCTGCCCGCAGGCAGCCTTCTATAATAAAAATATATTTCCCTTATAAGTCTTAGTCACGACGTCCCATATAAATCATTATATAGTAAATCAGTGTAGCCAACGAACTAAGTGCCGCAACCACATACGTATAAGCAGCTGAACGCAGCGCATCCTCTGCCGCATGATGGTTATATGAATTTGTAATTCCGGCCTTGCTCAACCATACCAACGCACGCTGCTGGCATTGATCTCAACAGGCAACGTAATAAAGCTGAAAAGAGTGGTCATGGCAAAAAGACAAATTCCTGCCAACAATAACTGCGGGAAAGTATTCACCATCAAAATACCTGCCAGTAACACCCAAGTCATAATAGAAGATGAGAACTGCACCACAGGCACCAAAGCCGAGCGCATCTTTAGCGGAGCGTATGCACGCGCATGTTGCACGGCGTGTCCGCATTCATGGGCGGCAACTGCCGCAGCAGCCACACTGTTGCTTCCATATACCCCTTCACTAAGGTTCACCGTTTTGTTTGCCGGATTATAATGATCGGTCAGCATACCCGGAGTGCTGGTTACACGCACGTCATAGATACCGTTATCATGCAACATTTTTTCAGCCACATCCTTTCCTGTCATACCGCTGGCCAAAGGCATCTTCGAGTATTTCTTAAACTTGCTTTGCAGACTATTCTGTACAATATAGCTGATTACCGCGATTCCAATAAATAAGATCCAATACATTGACATAGTTTTGTTCTTTATAATTCTGTTGTTAAATATACACGTTATTATGTACAAATAGTTTGCCAGCATCCCCCTTTTAAATAGAATTAAGAATTCCTGCCATCACACGCCTCCGAATTCACATCCGTCAATTTCAATTAAAAAATAATATTATGAGAAAAAAAGAGTGGATTATTGACTTTTGATTTATACATTTGAGGCAAAATTAAGAAATATGGAACATGAAATAGGAAATATATCCATAGCCCGTATCCGACAGATGAATCCCAGTCTAAAAGGATTAACAATGATTTCGTAATGGATAGAAGCGAACATTACATCCCCGAGAATATGAACCCCATCTTTAAATACCCATTACGGCTGGATGGAATCATTATCTCTATCCGTGAAAAAGGCTCTGCCAAAGTCAATATCAATTTACGGGAATACGACATTGAGCAAAACGATCTGATTATTTGCGCTCCCGGCGATATTCTACAGTCCATGTTATCACCGGGCATTCATTTGTCACAAATGTTTTTAATATCATCTGATTTCTTAAAAGAGATGTATATCAACCTGAACAGTTTCATGCCATTTTTCATCTCATTGAAAGAGAATCCCAAATTTCATTTGATGGAAGAAGAGGTACAGGAACTGAAATCATTCTATGAACTGATAGAAGAAACCGTAAGCCGGAACGATAACTTCAGGACAGAAATCGTACGCAGACTAATGGGGGCCTATTTATATAAGATAGGTTCCATCCTTCATAGAAAACAACCGGAATTCCTTTCCGAGAATCCGAAATCACTGAAAAGGGAAGAGGTATTGTTCAACCAGTTCATCAACTTGCTGACCGAACATCACCGTAAAGAAAGACGCGTAGATTTTTATGCGGAGCAATTATTCCTGAGTCCCAAACATTTCTCCACCGTAGTAAAGAAAGTAAGCGGAAAAACTGCCGGAGAGTGGATTGACGAATATGTGATACTGGAAGCCAAAGCACTGTTGAAATACTCCGTCATGTCTATTCAGGAAGTAGCTTATTTTATGAACTTCCCGAACCCTTCCTTTTTTGGCAAATACTTCAAGCACCATACCGGGTTATCTCCCAGCGAATACAAGATGCAATAATGAAAACAGAAGATAAAAAATAGTAATCCAACGGGGGCTGTCCGAAAAAAACGGACAGCCCCCGAAAGTAAATTATATAAGTGTGACTACACTACCTCTCATCTTAAAATAATTTTGCAGGATATTCACCGGCATCCACCAATGCCTGTATCTTGTCAACCACACTCTGACGGTCTTCAGGATAAGTTACTCCAAACCATTTGCTGGTAGTATCCAATACCTCAACGGTAGCAGTACCATCATTAATCAGCTTGTCCACCATCAGCGGAATAAAGAATTCGCTCTTCAAGTTTTCCATATTTTTAGGATCGCTCAAGAATGCTTTAAAGAATTCCTTGCTGTAAGCAAAGTAATCAGGAGTAAAGCCCCAGAAGTTCATGCTCACCGGAGTTGTGTCAGGGGTAGCTGTCCATTCGCCATTGTCGTCAATATACTTCACTTCTCCGTCTATGCGCTGAATTTTGGTACGTTCTACCACGGAAGTCAACAAATGATCCGCATTGGTTCCACAGATGCCGCGGGATACCGTTCCACTCTCGCTCAATGTATTTCCTACACGGAAGCCCACCATAGCATACGTGTTTTTAGCACCTTCGGGCAGTGCAGAAAGGAACTTGCCCATTACCTGGAACGAGTCACGGCCATAGAAGTCATCGCAATTGATCACCGCAAACGGTTCCTGTATCACATCAGCTCCCATCATGACAGCATGGTTAGTTCCCCAAGGTTTTGTAGCTCCGCAGGACAAGTAAAACCCTCCGGCAGATTGTCTAAAGCCTGGAATACCAGTTCGCAAGGAATATGACCTTCATATTTAGAAATAATCTTTTCACGAAAATCTTGTTCAAAATCTTTACGGATAACAAAGACCAGTTTTCCAAAGCCGGCGTTGATAGCGTCATAAATAGAATAATCCATAATAGTTTCGCCGTTAGGACCCAGACCATCCAATTGCTTCAATCCTCCGTAACGGCTGCCCATACCAGCCGCCAATAAAAATAAAGTTGGTTTCATAGTTTATTTATTTAAAATTGAATATTTGATGGTACAAAGCTACAAAATAATACGGAGGAAAAAAGCTACATTCCATTCAAATTCGAGCATAAATCAATCATTTCCCTCCTTTTGACGCAAATCAAGCCCTATTTCTAGAAAGGATAGCCGATGGCAAAGTGCAATCCCAGTCCATCCTTAAACTTAGGAATATTATAATATCCTTTCTTGCCGGTATCATACGGATCATGAAGAGCAATACCCAGATCCAGGCGGATCACCAGGAAAGTAAGGTCATAACGCAATCCCACCCCAGTACCCAAAGCTATACTTTTAGCAAAATTACGAAGAGTAAGCAAACCGCCGGGACGTATATTCTCACCTTCCTCATTCTTTTGTTCACGCAGTAGCCACACATTTCCCGCATCCAGAAAAGCTGCCCCGTACAAATCACCCAGGATAGGGAAACGGTATTCCACATTCGCTTCCAGCTTCACATCTCCGGTTTCATCCAGATAACCATACTGTTTATCTTCGGGACGATAAGAACCGGGGCCGATAGAGCGCACTGTAAACGCACGGATACTGTTAGCTCCCCCAATATAGAACTGCTCGCTGTAAGGCGCTACAGTCTGGTTCCCATATGCATACAAAATTCCCCCCATCAAACGAGTGGCTATATGCTGTTTCTCTCCGACTTTAAACAAACAACGCACTTCGGATGTCATTTTCAGGAATTGCGCATAAGGACTGTTTAATAACTTCTTATCTGTTTCCTTGAATCCCTTCCCAAAAGCAGCATACACCAACGAAGTCAGATTACCTGCCGAAGTAAAGGAAGTTCCCACCATAAATTATTGCGTTTCTTCAACGGGGCGTTATCATACGTAAACGTATAACTCATAGCTGGAATAAACTGATTTCCCAAACTGATTTTCAAGCTCCGGTTCTTGTCCACTATCGTATCAAAACGTGTAGTAGTATGCTGCAACGTATTAAATGCCAGTCTGAAAGGAGTCACAGTATGTTTCCATACCCGCGAAGGCTGGAAATCATATGACACCGTTCCACCGAAAGAAAGCATTTTAAAGAAGCGGGCACGGTTCAACTGACTGGCATACAACTTGAATGAGGTATGCTGCGGAAATCGCGAGCTCATCATTTTTTTACTCATCCACGGCAACACCAGGCGAGGATACTCCAATGAAAAAGAAGTCCCCAACTCGTATGAGTTCAATTTAGAACTGTTCCCGTCCGCCGTAGAATTGGTCTGCCATTCGTATGACCCTTTCAACTGGAAAGAAAGCGTGGCGGCTGTACGCATGAAATTCTTCCGCGAGAGGCTGAAAATCGCTCCGGGACCAGTCTGATCCGTACTTTTGGTAGTCACATTGAATTCCAGTTCTCCGTCATACGGCAAATCGAATGTAGCATTCATCCGCACATTCAGCGTATCACACCCCGGCAATGTATCTTGCGGGGCATAGCGGAACTCGGCAAATTTGAAAATGCCCAAACGCGCCAAGGCTTCCTGCGTGAAATTCTGACGGGCCTGAGAATAAAGCTGCCCTTTCTGGTAAAAGAAGCGCTTAGCCAATACTCCGGGGCGGATACCGGGTTTCTTACCGCTATAGTGTAAAGTCATTCCCGGAAAGACGATGGAATCAGTAGGTTCCTCTCCTTTATATCCGGTAAGATAAACAGAAGTATTCCCTATATAATAAGGTCTTTTCGCATCGGCAGGCACTCCAGCTTTCGGGACAACCTGCAAACTGACCATTCCCGGTTTGCGCAAGGTATCCGCACGGAAAGTAATGAATTCGGGACGGAAATAATAAATAACCATTGTTACGGAAAAGGGTACTCAGCCGCTGGCCGCTCCTCCTCCAGTTTCAACACACTGAATTATCTCCTTTATGCAATACCTCTGGTCATAAGCAGCCCTGATCAGACTATCGGCGCGAGGAGGATATTTCAGATACATGACAGAGTCAGATAATAAGGGTTCGCCATATCAATCTTATAACTTAACTTGGCTTTCCGAGGATTCTTCAACGAGTCTACAGAATAAGTCACAGCACCATTGAAAAAGCCATAATCGTGCAACAGATTGGTCGCCACCTTCACACGGGTTTCCGGGTTCACTGTAGACAAATACACCGGAGCAGCCCCCAGCTTGTTGAAGATCCAATGCCCCACCCCCTTTTTATCCTGGTATTTCACAAAATCATTGTATATCCACAAACCGAAAGGAATGGGAAAACGCAAGGAGTTGCTTCCCAAAATGGCATTATTGGGAGGATAAGACAAAGCAGCCTCCACCTCTTCCAAGGTCTGGACACCGGCAGGGGTCTTGTCTTCATTCAGAATCTCCATATTTTTCACACCGACATATAGCGTTTCGTCTTCCGGCAAATTCCTGGTAGTAGAGCAGGCAGCTGTCATCAGCAACAATACCGATAATAGAAGCAGGTTTATGTTATGTTTTCTCTCCATATCTCCAACAATCATTTTTCTTCTTAGACTTGAAAATAAACAGTTCGCCCAGGTGACTCATCTTCTTGCGAAGCACAATACCCACACCGGTCTCTATGATCTCACCTTCCAGCACACTCTCATAGTTCTTGTCGTGGAAGAGCTTGACATACCGGGTACCGCTGTTGTCCAAGCGGTATTCTATGGATACATTATCAATAAAGGTTTCATCCTGCTGTACCGTACTTCCGGTAGACACTTTACCGCCTACCACTATACGGAAGCGGTTATTCCAGAAACGTTTGGCGAACTGGAAATTATAATCCGTGCGTTTCCCGCCGCTATCGGCATCATCCACCGTTTCCATGCCCACATTGATATCAAGTGCTTTTCCGGCAATATTCGAGATTTCGCTCTGCAGGAATGAGTTCAAGGCATTATTCACATTAAATCCTCCCGTAGAGTTTCCTTCAGCCATATACATTCCGGTCACCAGCATGGTGACAGCCAGTTTTCCCCCGTTCCTCCACCGACATGGCATTCAGCTGGTCTTGCACAGACGCATCCTCGGGAGCCGAAAGGGTAAACGCCAGCCCCAGATTCTCCAGACTCTGGCTCAAAGCGATCCCTACATCAAACCCGACGATACGCGAAGTCTTTCCATCCTCGCCCACCGAAGCACGGACCCTTTCGGCCGCGGTAATGTTCAGTTGCGGATTCATGATATTTCCCGTCCACTCCACATAACTGCCATTTTGAATATTAAAAGTCTTCAGCGGAATAATCGGAATCTGGTATTTCATCTCCCCGCTCATCAAGGAATAACGCCCGGTCAGCAACATATCCCCCTGAGGAGTGTACTGGAATGACAAGTCTCCGCCTCCTTCCAGCAACATATAGTTGGAGCCGTCCGGCACCAGATCCACACGTGCCTGCACCGCCTGGTCTATATGCATGGTCATGGCCACATCCATCCCTCCCAAAGAGATTTGCTGGACAGAGGACTCCTCTACCGAAGTTGTGTCGTTGAAATTGACAAAAGTCACCATATCCCCCAAACGGTCGTTCACCGTCAAGGGAGAGTCTTTCAGGACATAGGTCACATTGGTCTTCCCCAAGATGTTCATGTTCCCCCGCATCACCAGTTCCTCCACAGGACCGCGCAGCGTTGCGTTAAAATCCACATACATCTTGCCGTAAACCATAGCCCGCTTGGTACGGGGAGCATTCAGCAACTCATAATTCTCGGCATGCATTTTAAGGTTCACTGCCGTCCGTTCCAAATCCGAGAAATCCACCTCGCCGTTAATGGTAAAAGGAGTCTTGCCTTTGGTGAATATATCGAACTCCTTGAACATCATCTTACTGTTCACCACCTGCACCGGTTCATTATCAAAACGGAACATGGCAGACATCTCCGGCATGAAGAAAGTCACGGAATCCAATGCCAGTTCCCCATTCAGCAAGGGTTTGGCCGGATCACCTTTCATGGACAATGTTCCATCAATATCCCCGTCCAGTTCCACCATGCGGTCGGGCACAAACGGATTGGCGACATTCAGCGGAAAATGTTCGAAGGCTATATCCGCGCTCAGGCTTCCCGTTCCTTCCTCCGCGGCAGATAGATACCTCCCAAATGAGCTATCTCCTCACCATCATGGCGTATATAGGCATCCAGATGATGATCCTTTGCCTCACCGGGCAGATACACACCACCCAGTTCCCAATTTCCCAACGCACTGCCTTCATATTTGAATTCATCTATACGCAAATCACTGCTCACCATCATATACGGACCGGAATCTATATAATGCGCTTCTGCTCCGATCCATCCTTCCATATCAGGCATATAGGAAGGATACGCCGGAATTCTTTCAGATTGATGCGTGAAAGCTCCACCGTCATATCCTGTTTGGCTATGGTATCTTCCCGATTGGTATAGAAACTGAGTCCGGTCCCCTGCTCGTCATGCAAATCCAGATTTGCATGAATCCGCCCGTTGTCAGCCAGATAAATATAGTTATTTTTATTCACGGTAAAAGGACGGTATACCAACGTGGGATGCTCTGGAAAAACCTTCATGCGTATGCCGTGGCGGCGCAGGTCGGCCATCACGCCCATATATACTCCCTGTTCTTTACGGGCATTCAGGTATTGAACCAACAACTGGGCACTGTTGTTCCCACATTTCCCTCCAGCGTCGACATCAAACGCCTCCTGTCCCGGTTTGGTCCGTTCACCACTCCGCTCAACATATTTATGCCATTCAGGTCCTGCTGTACATCCAAATAGATGGTATCCAAAGTCAGGCTGTCTGTACGCAATCCATATAAATAAGCCTCCCCGTTCAATCCCTCTGCCGGAGATGAATCCACATCCATAAACAGACGACTGTATGACAACCCCATCATTGACAGATAATTGGCTATCGGATTATCGGGACCGGAAGATATTTTCAGACATAGTCCCGGAAGAAATTCCCGAAGCTCCTCCTGTTCAATATGTTTGCTTTCCCATTGTTCCGCCAGTTTCTTCATCAGCAAATCCGCCCTGCCGGAAATGTATTCCATGTGCCCTGCTCCTTCCAGACTCAAATCAACGATCCCCCGCACGCAGATAAGCAAAAGTGGAATCTCTGGAAGTGCTGAATCCAGCAAACAGGTCCTTGGAATGGGAAGTGCGTTTGGCAGTGACAATCGTGGCATTCGTCATCTCGGCCTCTACGACATACCTTTTTCTGAGGTCACTGCTGAAACGGACCCCCAGGTGCTGGGAGGTCTGAAAACGGGTATCCATCAGATGAAGCGCCTGCCAATCCAAATGAGCCACATCCATTTTCAAGTCGCCCGAAACATCATGAGGTTTCAAGATACCATCCAAATGCGCCTTGATATCCATGGTCCAGTTTTTCACTGCCAGTGAAGCATGCACCTTCGATTTCTCCAGTCCGGCAGCCAATGAAATTCCTGTCAGATGATAACTGCCATAATGGAAACGGTCTATGCCGCCCTCCGCATTGAAATAAGTACGGGGAGAAAAAAAAAAGTCAAAACCTTCCCCCTCCACTTTCAGACGGGTGGACAAGGTGTACAAAGAATCGGCAGGCATAAACTGGTGCAGGTCAAAATGATTGACAGCCAAGTCTGCCTCATACCTGTCACGCGACAAGTCGTATTTGGCAAACAGACGGGCTGCCCGTTCCATCTTGAAATCATCCGCTACGGAGATGCTGTCATTATAAACCGTTATAGGAATAGTATCGGCCGCAACCACCGCCTGGCTTCGGGCTGCATCAGCAGCAGGTCCGTGCCCATTTTAGTGCCCGCCATCGTAAATTTGCCTTCCAAGCGCGTTCCGTATGGAATTTCTATTCCTTCAGCCAACGTGGAAACAAACTTCAAATCCTTGGTTTCAGCTTCCAAAGTGATATCCCCCCCGCGCAGCAGACTGTCTGTCAGATGGGTTAGCTCCCCCCGGGCGAACAATCCCAATGCACCGGGCAGCTCGGCAGTCAGCGTAGTCAGTTTCAGCTTGTTCAAATCACCGTCGATCCCTGTACGGATGCGCAAGGGTTCGGAAGGATACTGCCGGATAAACTTTTCATCCATACTTCCCATGAATCTCACCACATCCGGCTTTCCTATATCAGCCATCAGCCGTGCGGACACCAAGCCTTCATCCTTAAAATCCAAGGCATTCCAATCCATCGCAGCGTTCAGTTCCAGATAAGAATCCCGGGTTTCCAGTTTCAATGAAGGCACACGCAGCACCTTGTCATTGGAAACCATCCGCCTGTGGCAGAAACGATTTCCACTCCCGAACGCTCTTTCAGCACAAACTGGCTGATTATGGCTTTCATATTCCTACCTCCGTAGTATAGGGAATCCAGTTTCACACCGATATCCGTCAGTGCAATATGGGAGGGGTCCAGTCCGGAGGACAGGCTGTCGGCAGCCAGCGGCTTCCCGTTATCGTAACGCACACGTCCGTTCTCTATCCGAAACGTTTGCAGCGAATAGGCCGATTTATGCAAGTCTATCAGCCCATCGCGCAGTATGGCATTATCCAGCGAAGCCGCCAATGACAAGCTGTCCAAAGGCATATCCAGCGCAAAGGATACATTCTGTAAATCAATATCCTGCAATATTATTTTCCAATAGGCGGTGTCGCTTGCAGCCGTATCGGCCGCAGCGGTGTCATTCAGGCAAAGAGATAAATCCGTATCTTTCAACAAGACTTTGTTAACGATGGCAGTTTCGGGGTCCAGTGCCACTCCATGACTGGAAATGAACAATTCCCCCAAAGTACCGTTCAACTTCATGCCATGTATCAAGTCATTAGAATTCACTGTGGCTCCTTGCAGGGATATGCCATCCACTTCCACCTGCTTTTTCAGCAGTGGCAGCAACTGCACATTCACTTGCAGGCGGCGTACACTGAGCAACGTATCATTATGCGGGGAAGCAGCATCTACATTGGTCACCACCAGATTCAACGGAAAAGACAAAGAGATACGTCCCACGGAGATATTCATACCAGTAGCTTCCGAGGCATATACAGCAGCTTTGTCCACCAGAAAATTCTGAATAGGTGGCAAATAAATCAATATACATAAAATGATGAACAGAATGAACGGAGATGCTATCGTCCACAATGTCCAACGAACATATTTTTTCTTCATCGAGTGTCTGTACAAGTATTCCTGCAAATTTAAACAATTTTATCGGCATAATGGTTGAAAGAACGCAGCTTTTATCTTTTGTTTCCCATAATTTATTAAAAAAGAACTTACGGACTACCTGTTGCCACTAGGAAAGATCTATAATCTTACCCCCGCAAAATTTAAATCTTTCAGCTCTCCCGTCTGTTCCCATAATATGAACAATACGGACAAGCCGACAGATTTCCAAGAAGACGGAAGCTACTTCCAACGTAGACGCAGTTCCTTTTTCTCACACACGTGCGCGCATATTACAAATATGATATAAATCCGGCATCCTTCATCAAAGACTTCCCTCTGAAACGATGGATGCCATACTACTATTCAATGCGAATTTCAAGACTTATGCAAACCATGTTATTCAGAAACTTTTTTAATTTTCTTTTTTCAAGTTTTATCATCTTCCGGTTTTGCCGCCGGTCTTTTTATCTATTTTCTTTCGTCTTTTCTCTTTCCGGTGCTTCTCTTCCCCTCACTCTGCCTCATTTACTTTTCTTCTCTACAAATTATAAGAACACGCACGTTTGTGAGGAAAAAAGACCTGGTTCTGCCGCGTCTGCGTCTGAAGTATTCCTCCGCTCTCTCCCTTTTTTATCCTTCCTTTCTTCGCTTTTCCGCTCTTACTCTCAATTTTATTTCCTATCTTTGTCCGATAAATAAAAAATAGCTCATGACTTCAAACAAAATTTTACTAATATGCCTGCCTTCATTGCATTGACTGCATGCAACGCCGGCTCGAAAAGACAAACAAATCATCATATGGAAAATGAAAAGCGTACCTTGGTAAAACTGGAAACCACCATGGGAAATATCACAGTGGCCCTGTATAATGAAACGCCGAAACATCGTGATAACTTTATCAAACTGGTAAAAGAAGGAGTATATGACAGTACATTGTTCCACCGGGTTATCAAACAATTCATGATCCAAGCTGCGATCCGGACAGCAAAACGCATCGGATACTGCCATGCTGGCAGCGGTGATGTGGTTACACCATTCCCGCTGAGTTCAATCCGAAATTCTTCCACAAGAAAGGAGTATTGGCGGCAGCACGCCAGGGTGATGATGTGAACCCCGAAAAGGCTTCATCGGGTTGCCAGTTCTATATTGTTACCGGACGCAAGTTCACCGAACCGCAATTGCTGGGCATGGAGAACAAAATAAACGAACAGCGTGAAGAAGCTCTGTTCGACAGTCTGGCACGCCAGCACATGAAGGAAATATACAAGATGCGCAAGGCAGGAGACAATGCCGGGTTACTGGAATTACAGGACACCTTGGAAGCCCAAGCCCGTGAGCTGGCGGACAAAGAAGAGAAATTCCGCTTCACCCCCGAACAGATCAAAGCATACAGCACCATAGGCGGCGCTCCCCACCTGGACGGTTCTTATACCGTATTCGGTGAAGTAACCGAAGGTATGGAAGTAGTGGACAATATTGAAATAGCAAAAACGAACCGCGCAGACCGCCCTATAGAGAATATCCGGATTCTCAAGGCAAGTATTCAGTAATTTGCGACTCAGATGATTAACATTAACCGATACACCTTGTCCAACGGGCTGCGTGTGATACACAATGAGGACAATACGACTCAGATGGTGGCACTGAACCTATTGTACGATGTGGGCGCACGCGATGAAGATCCTGATCATACCGGATTCGCCCATCTGTTTGAGCACCTGATGTTCGGAGGCTCCATCCATGTGCCCGACTATGACACTCCGGTACAAAATGCCGGAGGCGAAAACAACGCATGGACAAATAATGACATAACCAATTATTACATCACCCTCCCTCGTCAGAATGTGGAAACCGGATTCTGGCTGGAGAGTGACCGTATGTTGTCCCTCGACTTTAACCCGCGCAGTCTGGAAGTGCAACGGCAAGTGGTAATCGAAAGAGTTCAAACAGCGGAACCTGAACCAGCCATACGGAGACGCCTCACATCTGCTACGCGCCCTAGCTTATAAGGTGCATCCGTACCAGTGGCCTACCATCGGTAAAGAAATCAGCCACATAGCCAATGCCACCCTTGAAGAGGTGAAAGCCTTTTTCTTTAAATATTATGCACCGGACAACGCCATTCTGGCTGTAACGGGACATATTACTTTTGAAGAGACAGTGACAAACAACCACCCAGAATTGCCTGAAGTGGAAGAAACTGGAATGACCTTTGAAGAAAATGCACGCTTGAAGCAGAAACGATTTCAAAATTAACTGGAAAATGGTTCTTGCTGATGATTCTGGCTTGAAAGTTGATGTTCTTGGTGGTCTTCCTGGTGTATGGTCAGCTCGTTTCTCTGGTCCAGATGCCACAGACGAATCAAATAATGCTAAATTACTTCACGAATTAGCAATGGTATTTGATATGAAAGACCGCTCAGCGCAATTCCACACAACACTTGTAGTTGCTGCACCAGATAAAGAAAGTCTGGTTGTTGAAGCTGATTGGCCTGGCTACATTGCTATGGAAGCAAAAGGTGACAATGGCTTTGGTTATGACCCACTATTTTTAGTTGGTGAAACTGGACGTCACGCTGCTGAACTGACAGCAGATGAAAAAAATGAAATCTCACATCGTGGGTTGGCTGTTAAGAAATTAATGGAGGCATTCCCAGTATGGAAAGCAGAACAATAATTGTAATGAGTGATTCTCACGGTGATCGTGAGATTGTTAGCAATATTAAACAACGTTATCAAGGAGAAGTTGATGCCATTTTCCATAATGGTGATTCTGAGCTACCAAGTTCAGATCCTATTTGGGATGGTATCAAAGTGGTTCGTGGTAATTGTGATTATGATACTGGGTATCCTGAAAGATTGACAACTTATCTTGACGATATTGTCATAGCACAGACTCACGGACACCTTTATAACATTAATTTTACATGGGATAGATTGGATTTATTTGCTCAAGAAGAAGATGCAGATATTTGCCTTTATGGGCACTTGCATCGTGCAGCTGCTTGGCGTAATGGTAATACTGTTTTTATCAATCCAGGTAGTGTTCTCCAACCTCGTGGTGACGTTAAAGAAAAGCTTTATGCGAAAGTAATTATCACTAAAGACAAGATTAAGGTTGATTTTTACACACGTGACCACAAACTCTATCCGGCACTTTCAAAGGAATTTGACAGATGATAGCAAAAGAATTTGAAGAATTTCTTCTTAGCCATTTGGATCATTACTTGGTTCCGGCAGAAGATTTGGCGATTTTTATTGATACACATAATTCAGACCACGCCATGTTGCTTTTAGCTAATAATGGTTATTCACGTGTTCCTGTTATCACCAAAGATAAAGAATACGTTGGGACTATCAGCATTGCTGACATTATGTCTTATCAAGCTAATAATCAATTGACCGATTGGGAATTGGCTCAGACTGATATTGGCAAGATGGTTAATACCAAATTACAAATCATTAGTAATACTTCAAGCTTAACGGATATTATGCATTTGTTAGTGGACTATCCCTTTTTGCCAGTCTTAGATAAAAATAACCACTTCCTAGGCATTATTACACGTAAATCGATTCTAAAGGCTGTTAATAGTCTCTTACACGATTTCACTGATTATTATACGATTACCCCGAAAGATGATTGATTTTATCCAAGAATTTATTGACAGTAAGTCTCTCTCAGAGAATTCTAGAAATGCTTATTTTTATGATTTGCAGCAGTTTGTTGAGGCTGTTGATGGCAAGGTCAGTAAAGAAAAGCTGGCGCTTTATGAGCATTCTTTAGCTTCTTTAAAAACGTCAGCCAAAAAGCGTAAGATTTCAGCAGTCAATCAGTTTTTGTATTTTT
>ENA-OQMZ01000348-OQMZ01000348.1-human-gut-metagenome-genome-assembly--contig:-NODE-348-length-20086-cov-2.135478_pt1 | contig 20086 bp, 24 predicted proteins | sample MGYA00242621_ERZ504862 | MGnify/ENA primary metagenome ERZ504862 (study PRJEB26092, sample SAMD00036393) | human gut metagenome | host: Homo sapiens | study: EMG produced TPA metagenomics assembly of...
AGAGTTTCAGGCACGTTTGGTCCGAAGAAGCTTCTTCTCTCTTTTTCATCTGTTCAATCCTGTCGTTAAATGCTGACATATATTCTGATGCTGCGTCCACATCATACTCTGACGGAAACGGATTCTCCCGATCCACATTCTCAATGCCGCAGAAAATATCCACAAGAATCGCCTGATGTCCTTTCTGTCGTAATGCCTTACATATTCCTGTTCCTGATGTAATGGAGACAGTACGTTCTGTACTTGTTCCCCCCGCTAATACTACAATCTTCATCATTTTTCTCCTTTATTCATAAATAACAATCGGTGTGTTCTTCTCAACATTGCTGAAAATGATCTGCACCTGATCGGATGGTGCACAGATGCTTCCATGTGTGCCTTCAAATTCATAAAGCTGTCCTCCGAAATCCATTCTCCATGGAGCATCACTGATCCCCAGATTTCCATCGAATGGGATCCAGTAATTTACAGCAGAAGGATAGTCCTCTCCGTTCACTGTACATCCGCTCTTCATTTCACCTGTTGTATAACATCCCACAGGAGTTGCACAGTTGGGCACGAATGGATTTCCGGATACGATCTGCGCATCCGCAGTCGGCGTTCCATCTTTATAGAATACCATTCTCTGGGCCGTCAGGTCAATCTCTATATACGTATATCCGATATCATTTGTTTTCCTGACCAGACCTTCATGGGAATAAACAGGTTCTCTGACCTGGGTTTCTCCGTTTTTTATCAGTTCTGTAAGTTCTTTCAGCTCCGCTTTCTGATCGATCTGCCAGCATAATTCCCTCCGCTGACAGTAATCTCACGACCATCATATGTATCAAATGTTCTCTCTCTTCCAACCGTATCATATTTAGCCGACAGTTCACTGATATATGCTTCTATCTGTTTTTTGTCAAGTGTATAAAGACCGTTTTCATCTGTTGTGAGCCAGTTTTTGATCATATCTCTGTCTACTGTCTCTGTGCGATCATCAAATCATAGGTTATCACTACATCCGTAAGTTTGTTTATCAGTTCACAATTCTTCGTCAGAGTTTCATCACTCTGATAAACTTTCGGTTCTTTGTAGCATCCATCTGCTTCCAGATCAACCGGCGTTCGTCCTGTGACAAGAGCATCTATAATATCCTGACTTGTTTTTTCTGGTTTCAGTGCAGTTCCCTCCTGCTCAGGAACAATTACAAACTTATCGTCTTTCTCTTCTATATGAGCATCTGAAGGCTCTGTCATATTCTCCTGCTGCATACATTTCAGTCCGGAAATGGCAGCCTCCGTTTTCTGCTCATCATATTTAATGGAGGAGGACACTTCATAATTCCTGTGCTGATTAAAAGCAAGAAACCATGTAAAACGATCCTGATTCCTGATCAGTTTACCAACACTTCCATCTGAGTCATAGGAAAGTCCCGCCTGTTTTGCTGTGATACTCTCCTGTCCGTTATTTCTGGTGCCAATAGTAAGAACATACGCTCCTACCTTCTGCGTAAGCAATTCTTCTGACTGAGACACCGTCATATAAGAACAGTTGAATCCGTTTACCATTGATCCCGGTAAGAAATGCTCTGTGAAATAGTATACACCATATCCATATACTCCGGCAGTCAGCAGGAGTAAGATTATGATCAAGGTGGCCATGATTTTCTTTCTGCTGCTCACGACATCTTCTCCTTTCTTTTTATAAACAGCAACCGCCCGGCAAAAAGTTATGCCGGGCAGTTTTATTATCACATTATTTATCCAGAAAGTAAATACGATTATTCTCTTTTAGCATTTTTATGCATTTTCCAATAGTTTCTCTACACTTGTAAGTTTAACACAGAGTACGAACACTTCTGCTGCTTTTCCAAGATCCTCAGGAGTCGGGAAACTTGGTGCAATACGGATATTGGAGTCTTTCGGATCTTTTCCATATGGATAAGTTGCACCTGCTCCTGTAAGTACAACACCTGCTTCTTTTGCCTTGGCAACAATAGCTTTTGCACATCCTTCCATTGAATCAAAGGAAATGAAGTATCCGCCATGTGGTTTTGTCCACTCACCGATTCCAAGACCGCCAAGTTCTCTGTCCAGTGTGTTAAGGACCATTTCAAATTTCGGACGGAGAATTGCTGCATGTTTTCTCATATGTTCATGAAGACCGTCGATATTTTTGAAGAATTTTACATGGCGCAACTGGTTTAATTTGTCATGTCCGATTGTCTGGATCTGCATGTAGCTGCGGAAATCTTCCAGGTTTGCTTTGGAAGCTGCAACTGCTGCAATACCGGAACCCGGGAAGCTGACTTTTGATGTTGATGTAAATTTATATACAAGATCAGGATTTCCTGCTTTTGCACATGCTTCAAGGATTTCTACAAGGAAGTCCTGATTGTCATCATAGAGATGATGAATGCTGTATGCGTTATCCCAGTAGATACGGAAATCAGGTGCTGCCGGTTTCAGATGCGCAAAGCGCTCTACTGTTTCTGCTGAATAAGTATATCCCTGTGGGTTGGAGTATTTCGGCACACACCAGATTCCTTTGATGGATGCGTCTTCACTGACAAGCTTCTCTACCATATCCATGTCTGGTCCCTGTGGTGTCATTGGCACGTTGATCATTTCGATTCCGAAGAATTCTGTGATCTTGAAATGGCGGTCATATCCCGGTACAGGACAGAGGAATTTTACCTTATCAAGTTTGCACCATGGGGTATTTCCCATTACACCCTGTGTCATAGAACGTGCAATGCTGTCAAACATAACGTTTAAGCTTGAGTTTCCGTAGATAATGATGTGGTCCGGATCTACCTCGGACATTTCTCCAAGGAGCGTTTAGCTTCCGGGATTCCGTCGATAACACCGTAGTTACGGCAGTCTACTCCTGTTTCGCACTTGAGGTCTGAATCGCTGCTTAATACGTTCATTAATCCCATTGAGAGATCGAGCTGGTCTGCTGACGGTTTTCCACGTGACATATCGAGAGCTAAGCCCTTTGCTTTGATATCTGCGTACTCTTTATCCAGCTGTGCTTTGAGTGTAAGCAGTTCTTCTTTGCTCATGTCGCTGTATTTTTTCATAATATTCCTCCTTGTTCTGCCATGGAAGGATGTCCCTTTTTCCGTATAGGGCAATCATTTGTTTTTCCTGCGGCAACAGTTTTTTTGCTTTTTACATTTTAGTATGGTAAAGTAGGGTTGTCAAGTGTTTTTATGGAATTGTTAATATTTTACCAAAACAATCGTTACTGTTCCCTCTGTTCTCAGTAACGTAACCCAAATTCATTCTGGATTGCCGTAACATCTTTCTCTGATACTTATAACAAGCCTCGTAAATAATTAACCAAAAAGCAAGTCGAAATCCCTCGAAAGTTTCGGCTTGCTTTTTTGAGTGTGACAGCGTATATTTAAATCAGTTAACAGATCTTTTAACTGTCTTAATTGTTCTTGTCAGGTCATCCTGATATCTTTTTATTACTTCTTATACAACATCCATTTTTATCCAAGTCAGTGAATGAGACAAGTCAGGTGGATAAAATCATCTGCTTCGCTGCTCAGTTCATAACCGAATGACTGTGAAAGGAGGTCATCCATGTCTATGTTTATCCACGCAATTATCGTAATCCTGCTTGCTGTGCTGGCTATGGGGATCGGGCTGCTGATTCTTGTGTGCTGGGCTTTGGCAGCATGTGCAAGCAGACGGGATTCTTATCTGGAAAAGGATTATCGGGTGAAATAAAGGAAGTCTGCGCATGGACGCTGAGTATTGCCGATAAGTTTATTCATTACTTTTCCATTAAAGTACAGGGTTGCAGAACCGCCTCCATCCAGGTTGTAAGCATAAGTACAGCCGTAGGATTTGAAAATATTCACCATATCCCAGTGATTAAGACCATTATAGCTGCCGGTATCTGTTACAAGGAGTACATAATCGTTGGGCTTTACCATTCCTACCGCTGTACGTGGATAATATTTTTCTGTTTCAGTCCATGGAAGCTGGGCTTCGCCATCTTTAATAAGAACCGGACCAAAATTATATGTATCTTTTACACCGGCTGCAAGAAGATTTTTTCCCATAAGTCCCTGTGCCGGAGTATAGATGGTTCCGTCTTTCTTTACTGCCATGACTGAATAACTGGTCATGTAATCACCATAGATAATCCCGTTTTTGATGCACATGCCAAGGGGATGGTTTTCCTGTACCATAGTCGAAAGCACTGCCATTTACTCCGATAATGCCTCCATTTGAGATACTGCATCAGAAGTTGTCTGTCGAGATCCGCCATAAGTTCCGTTGGAGAGGGCGGATTTCAGCTGTTTGGCACTGGATGTCTTTATATGCGCTACCCAGTAGGAAATTCCATGGACTGATCTGCGGGAGAGTTTAATATTTAAGGTGCTGCTTTTGTATGTATAGGTGTTTCCGCTCTGGCTGACTGTTGGTTTGGAGTCTGATGCTTTCACGCGCTGGCCTTTGCTGTTGACATAATAGTTGCCAACCCAGGTATTTGTCGCAAGCACTCCTGTTTTTTTGCTGAAATAGTAATAATATCCACCTATTTTCTGCCAGCCTTTTGCCATTGTGGAATTGCTGAGGAAATAATACTTTTTTCCATCCTGGTTGAGCCATTGACTGGCGATCGCCACGCCGGATTTATTAAAGTAATAGGTGTATTTATCTCCTGTAGCCCAGCGATTACGGAACATGGCACCATTTTTGCGATTGTAATAGTACTTGTTACCGGAACGTTTCATCCATCCGGTGAAACGTTTGCCGTTGGCAATACTGTAGTAATAATAGCCTTTGTACTTAAAAAGAACCGCAAATCAGACGGCCCTTTGAATTATAAAAATAGTAGTCTCCGTTTATTTTCTGCCATCCTGTTTTCTTCGATGTTATATTGACGGAGGTTCTGTTCTGTTTCACATATGTGGCTGCATTTACGGTAACTGCACGCATACTGATGCCTGCTGTCAGAAATAATGCCAGTATCAGAAATACCGCCACTTTTCTGAATGATAATTTTCTTTTCATGTCTTTCATCTGCCTTTCCATGATGTCTGATATGCCATATAAGGAATTGCTATAATATATTACGATATGTCCCTGTCGATTCTTTACCCGACAATTCGACAGACCGAGCGTTGTCAGATAATATTCCATGTCTCTCTCTGACATCAGACACTTTGGCCCTATAACGAGTTCCTTTATCAGCTGGTCAAGGCAATCTGAAAAATCAAAATCCACATAAGATATCAGCTGACTTCTTTTACATAGTAGGAATAGTTATATAAACGTGCACCGAGAGAAAGTTCAACTTCTCTTCCCATCAGAAACTGTTTCGGCGAAAACTCGCACAATCGGATTTCGCTTTCCTCTCTGAAGAACGGATTTTTCATGTAAACAGATTCCTGAAATAATTTCAAAAACTTTTTTCTCAAAACAGTTCATGACTTTATCCAGTACTTCTATTTCATAATCTTGCTTTTCCTCAATGCTTTCCCGACATTGTTCTTCTTTCTGTAATATCTTCTCGATTTCATCAACCAATTCATGCACTATCTGATGTACAACTTCTCTCTGCTCTGTTTCAGAATAACTGATCTTATGTAATGACACAATTGACGGCTTTGAAATCTCCGGAGAAACCGTTACAACTTCTTTTAATACATCCAGGTCAAATCCGATGGCAGCTCCGCGCCCGTCATCCGCATATCCCCGCCACTGACTAAGCAGATCATTCTGATACGAAAAACAGGTTACATAATATCTGAAGTCTGCATGATTTTCATTGAAAAATTCATCTGTAAACAGCTTCACATAGCCCATCAATCTCTCTGATGAATCTTTGATCTGAATAAATCTGAAGCATTTTCATAAGCTCTTTTAAACTCTGCGTCATAATACCTGCAGATCCAGCTGATCTCCATGGAATCATTGGATTTCAGGATATTTGTCAGACGGAGGGAACGATTTTTCAAAATAGAATTCAATGATTCTAAACTGCAATAGTGATATACGATCATATTTTTCTTCTCCTGTAAATAATTGTTCTTTTGTAACCATTCAACATTCTGCCATCCCCAAAAAAATTCTATAGCAAAGTTCATCAGCAAAAGAACTTACGGAAAGTTTATATCAGTAAGTAACAGAATTATTATATCAGATACATCTTATGAATCTGTAAACTTATAGCAACCCCCGTAAATAATGCATATTGATTAAGAGGCTTGCTATAGAAAAACATTGCTTATACTTATAATATAATAACTGTTTTTTATAAAGAAATCCCCATCCACTGTTTATTATTTTGCAGCAGATAGGGATATGTTGAGGTTAATAGTTATATGCCCCTCGTAAGCATTACACCTGTCTAATTTCCGTGACTGATTCTGACAGGAACTGCATCTGTCGCAGAACTCCTGCTCATAACAGGTGGAACAGGCGCATGTCCTGCAGGCTTTGCGGTCATAGCCTGAGGTATTGCCGTGAGGAAGTGTGCTTTCTGTTGCATTACCCATATATACCACCTCCTTGTGTGCCGGTTACTGTTCATCCAATTTTAAGTACAAACTCCATGAACGAACAGATTCCTTATATCCTGTATTATACGCTCACAGAAAGGGAATACAAGTAATTAATAATCTGTTTTCTGGTAAAATCTTCCGTTTATGTAATCGGTTTTGATAATATTTACAAAAGCCTTCGGATCGATCTCATGTACCTTCTTTACCAGATATTTTGCTTCTTCTGTAGAGACTACAGAATAGATCATACTGGTCTTCTCGTCTGTGTAACATCCGGTACCTTCAAAACGTGTCGCCGTATGATTGGTAAGTTTGAAAATCTCCTCATAAATCTGATACGGCTCCTTCGTGATAATGAACAGCGTATGCTTCTTATATCTCTGATGCAGCATCTGAATCACCTGAGTAGAAGTAAACTGGAAGATAATAGAGTAAAGCGCTCTGTCCCATCCAAAGAGCAAACCTGCCACTGTCAGGATCACTGCATTTCCACACAGGATATAATTCCAGATATCCCTGCCATTTTTCTCGGAAAAATAAATCGCAATAAAGTCCGTTCCACCTGTACTGGTATTACCGATCAGACATAGACTGATGCAGAAGCCATTGATCAGACCACCAAAGATACTGATCAACAATGTGTCATAAGTGATCGGCTGACTGGGAATAATATCCGTAAGCAGACCGGAAAGCACGATCACACAGACAGAACTTATCGTAAATTTCTTTCCAATAAACTTCAGACCAATAAATACAGGAATAGAGTTCAGCAGTACATTAATCAGCGTATATGGAACTGCAATCCCCATAAATGTCTGAAAAATGTTCTGAATCAGCAGAGTAAGTCCTGTAAATCCCCCCGGAAAAAGACCGCCTGCACGAACAAATGTCTTAATATTCAACGCCATGATCGTTGCAGCCAGAACCGCACAGCCGTAACGCTTGGCTTCATGTTTTAAATTAAGTTCCTTCATAATCACGTTTCCTCCCATCTCGCCAAACAGTTCAAATTGAACTCATGTGAAATTGTTTTTCACAATCTCTGCAGGAGACTTAACTGATTCGGCTAAAAAGCAGTTTTCCGTCAATGACAAACAAAAGGAAACCTTTCTACGCTTCCCATCTTCCAGAAGCGCCACAAGGCAAAACCAGCCCGTTAGAGCTTACCGGAAGCCCGATCTCCTGAGAATCCACATGTCCGCCGAACTTCTTAAGCTCAGTAGAAAGCATATAAGTAAGAACTGCAGGTGCCAGACCTGTTGTATAAGAATTGATCAGGAAAAACAAAGGCTCATCACTGAGAATCTTTGTACACAGCTTGATCAGATCATGAATACAATCCTCAATCTTCCAGATCTCACCCTTCGGTCCACGTCCATAAGAAGGCGGATCCATAATGATCGCATCATAATGATTCCCTCTGCGGATTTCACGCTCAACAAACTTCACACAGTCATCTACCAGCCATCGTATCGGTGCATCTCCCAGTCCGGAAGCAACCGCATTCTCCTTCGCCCAGGTAACCATACCCTTAGAAGCATCCACATGAGTAACAGAAGCTCCTGCTGCAGCTGCCGCCAGAGTCGCACCACCTGTATAAGCAAAAAGATTCAGCACCTTCACCGGACGTCCCGCATTGCGGATCTTATTGCCAAACCAATCCCAATTCACCGCCTGCTCCGGAAAAAGCCCGGTATGTTTAAAACTAAATGGTTTCAGATTAAAAGTAAGTCCCTTATAATGAATATCCCACTGCTCGGCAGATCAAAAAACTCCCATTCACCGCCGCCCTTCTTACTTCTGTGATAATGCCCGTTCATATGCTTCCAGCCCTTATTCACCTTCGGCGTATCCCATATAACCTGCGGATCCGGCCTCACCAGAAGATAATCCCCCCAACGCTCCAGCTTCTCCCCACAGGAAGTATCAATAACCTCATAATCTTTCCATCCATCTGCGATCCACATTGTATCATAATCCTCCTAAAATAAACGCATAATAAGTTACGATTGTACTACATATCCAACCATTAGTAAAGCCACATTTCTCACATAATTTCAATAATATCAAGATCAAAATCCCCTTTAACCTTAACATCATTCATTGCTTAAAGTATAAAATAAAACTCCCCCCATGGCAAGCAAACCATCATAATTCACAGTTATAAACAAATAAAGTATTACTGTTCACTCCGTTCTCCGCAACGCACTTCGCTCTAAATCGTTTCGCGCGTCCCCTCTGTAAGAACAAAAAACAAGCCAGAACCCATCCAAGTCCCAGCTTGTTTCATAATACAATCACTTATTTCGCTTTCTTCTTCATAGAAGCAATCACTGACTGAATTACAATAAAGAAACACAGTAACAGTGAAAGAATAATTCTTACCCACCAGCTTGATAACGTACCCTGAGTAGTAATCAAACTGGGAAATGGTACCCTTGATCAGAACACCAAACAAAGTACCAATCGGTGTACCAACACCACCAGAAAGAAGCGTACCACCGATAACTGCTGAAGAAATCGCATCCATCTCAAGACCTTTCGCCTGCTCAACGAAACCAGCACAGCTGTTTAAGCAGAACAGAAATCCTCCAAGACCCTGCAAGGAACCCATCCAGCACATAGGCCTGGAACATTGTTCTCTTAACATTCAGGCCCATCATTAATGCACTCTGACGGTTGCCGCCAATCGCATACAGCTTACGTCCGAATTTACGGTATTTCAAAAGAACTGCAATGATAATAACAACGATTACCGCAATCACTACTGTAGGAGGAATATAAGCCGGAATGAATTTTCCCTTCTTATTCGTAGAACCAAAAGGCATATAAAAACGGAAGTTTGCCCACTTCAGGAATAACTCATTCTTAATAGAAATCATATCAGTACTGATGATAGCTGTCATACCACGTCCAAAGAACATACCAGCCAGAGTAACGATAAACGGCTGAATATCAAGGTAAGCTACCAGAAAGCCCTGGACAACACCAAAAGCAACACCAATAAGCAGTGCAACTAATACTGCCACATATGTATTTACACCCTTATTCTCCATCAGATCTGCAAGAACCATGCAAACAAGAGCTGTTACAGAACCAACGGAAATATCAATACCTCCGGTGATCATTACAATGGTAAGTCCACATGCGATAACCAGAAGTCCTGCATTAGATACAAACAGATTCAAAAACATCTGCGGTTTTGCAAAACTTTATCAGCAAAAATAATCATACCTGCAATATACATAACTGCAAATAAAGCGATTGTTATCAGAAGCAGGAAGCCGTTTCCTGTCATTTTCTTTTTCTGCATTCCATTTGCTTTCATTACTTCTGACCTCCTTCTGCTGCCACACTCTTTTTAGCTTTTAAGCCGGCAATATATTTTTTAAATACATCACTCTGCAGAGTAACGATAATGACTACCACGATTGCCTTATAAACAGGAAGCTGGTCAGCCTTTACGTTCATTGCATAAAGTGTTGTGGTCAGAGCCTGAATCGTATAAGCACCGATTACGGAACCGATCAGACTGAATTTACCACCGCCAAGGAAGTTTCCGCCAAGTGCTACTGCAAGGATGGCATCCATTTCCAGGTTAAGACCGATGTTGTTTGCATCTGCGGAATAGATACGGCTGGATGCCACGATTCCGGCAATACCAGCCAGCACACCACAAATAACATAAGTAAGGAATTTGATCATTGTGGAATTTAATCCAACAAGGCGGGCTGCTTTTCCATTAATACCAACGCTTTCAATGTAAAGGCCAAGTGCTGTTTTCTTCAGAATCAGGTAAACAATTAAAACTGTGATGATCGCAAAGAAAATAGGAGTTGGGATCGGACACTTTCCAATGTAACCACCTGCCATCTTAAAAGAATCCACACGAATATAAGTAATCTGTCCATTTGTTACAAGCTGTGCGATACCACGTCCGGCTGTGTAAAGGATCAGAGTTGCAACCATCGGCTGAATATTCAGCCTGGCAACCAGAAATCCATTGAATGCACCACATAATGCAGATGCAAGAAGCGCTGCAATCACTGCAATAATAATAGAATTCTGATACTCATTTACAGAAACCTGTCCACCGGAAAGGATCTGACAGCAAACAGCAGCTGCTACAGCCATAACCGCACCCACACTGATATCCTGTCCACCAGATGCCGCTGTTACCAGTGTCATACCGATTGCAAGGATAACCAACTCTGAAGCACGATTGATAACATCAATGATATAACCGTAAGTACGCCGTTTCGGATCGATACATTAAAGAAGTCCGGTGTCTTGATCACATTGAGCAAAAGTACGGCGATGAGACACACGATGGGAAGAAACAGACGCGCACTTGTTATTTTCTTTAATTTACTCTTATTCATTATTTATCGTCACCTCCGGCAATAGCTTTCATAACTCCGCTCTGGGAAAGTTCATTCTCTTCCAGCTCGCCTACCTTCTGACCGTCACGAAGAACTGCCATACGGGAGCAGGTGCGGAGCATTTCCTCAACCTCTGAGGAGATAAATGTAACTGCCATTCCCTGATCCGCAAGATCAAGAACCAGTTTCTGAATCTCTGTCTTAGTACCGATATCAATACCTCTGGTCGGCTCATCCAGAATCAGATAATCCGGATTAGTCAGAAGCCATCTTCCAAGGATAACCTTCTGCTGGTTACCACCGGACAGACTCTTAATCGGGGTTTCACGACTTGCTGTCTTAATCTGCAGTAATTTAATATACTTATCAGCAGCATCCTCCATTTCTTTCTTGCTTAATGGATGGAACATACCGCGTTTAGCCTGGAGCGCTATAATAATATTTTCTCTTACAGAAAGATCTGCAATGATACCTTCTGCTTTTCTGTCTTCCGGAAGGTACGCCATACCAAGCTTCATAGCATCTAGAGGACTGTTGATCTTTGCTTCTTTGCCTTTTACCTTAAGGGTTCCAGTCTCAGCCTTGTCTGCACCGTAAATGGCACGTACAAGTTCAGAACGTCCGGAACCGAGAAGTCCGGTAAGACCGATAACCTCTCCTTTATTAATGGTAAGGTCAAATGGCTTAATTGTTCCCTTGTGGGAGATTCCTTTTGCTTCGATAACAGGTTCAGGTTTTGCTTTTTTCTTATCTTTGTGCTCGCCTTTAATATCAGCAAGATCATCAAAATCTTTACCCATCATCTTGGCAACCAGCATAACTCTCGGAAGATCCTTTGTCTCATATTCTCCTACCAGTTCGCCGTTACGAAGAACTGTAATTCTGTCGCAGATGCATATACCTGTTCAAGGAAATGGGTGACAAAGATAATACCTACTCCTTCGTCACGAAGTCTTCTCATAAGTACAAACAGCTTCTCAACTTCATCGTCATCCAGTGATGAGGTTGGCTCATCCAGGATCAGCACACGGCATTTCATATCAACTGCACGTGCAATTGCGATCATCTGCTGAATAGCGATGGAACATTCTTCCAGCATCTGTGTTGGCGGCACATGAATGTCCAGGCTCTCAAGAAGCTTTCCTGAACGCTCATTCATCTGCTTCCAATCAATCATTCCCATCTTTCTCGGCTCTCTACCGATAAATAAATTCTCGGCTACGGTCAGGTTCGGGCAAAGGTTTACTTCCTGGTACACTGTACTGATACCGTTTGCCTGTGCCTCCTGCGGAGAATGATTTACAATTGCATTGCTGTTTCCGGCCATATGAATAGAACCGCTTTCAAATTCGTGAACACCGGTCAGCACCTTGATCAGAGTTGATTTACCTGCACCGTTCTCACCCATCAGTGCGTGGATTTCACCTTTACGAAGGGTAAAGTCCACATGGGAAAGGGCACGAACGCCAGTGAAATTTTTGGAAATATCGCGCATCTCCAATACTACATTTTGTTCCATAATCTTTCCACCTGCTTTCTATACTGGTTTTTACCCCTCATCGCTGAATTTTTTTCAGCAAAGCGGGTTAATTCATGGCATAAAGGTAGCGTGGTCCGCAACCCGGGTTTCTCCGAATTATGAACCACGCTCCGGATTTACACTAATAATTAGTATGCACGTCCATCAATGATGTCCTGTGTAATAGTTGTTACTTCATAGTCAGCGTCGTCAACTTTGATAGATGTAACTGTATCATCAGCTGCAAACATTTCTTCATCTACATAAGCCTGTTTGTCAACCTCTTCGCCAGCTTCAAGTTTCTCGATGATTTCCTGTACACGTGGTCCGTGTAATGGGTTACACTCTGTATCCAGTGTGATCTTTCCGCTTAATGTATCTGTAAGACCAGCGTTTGTTGTATCGAAGGACATTACAAGGATCTGGCCTTCTTCTCCACCAACTTCGTAGCCTGCTGCTTCGATCGCATCAATTGCACCAAATGCCTCGTTATCATTCTCACAGTAAACAACATCAATGTCATCACCGCTCTGTTTCAGGATAGATTCCATAACTTCCTGACCTTTGGCCTGTGTAAATTCACCTGACTGCTGTGCAAGTGTTGTCCAGTTGTCATGAGCCTCTACTGCATCGTCAAATCCCTGTGTACGTCCGATCTGAGCAGATGCACCGATAGTTCCCTGAATATCAACAAGATTGATTTCTTCATCTCCACGTCCCTTTGCTTCCAGATATGCATCCAGCCATGCCATAGCTTTCTGGCCTTCAAGTTTGAAGTTTGATCCAACCATGCAGTGTAAAGGCTGTCATCAGATACATCAACCATACGGTCTACGATAATTACAGGGATTCCTGCGTCTTTTGCTTCCTGGAGAACTGTATCCCAACCTGTCTCTGTTACAGGAGCAAGTACGATGTAATCAACTTCCTGCTGGATGAAGTTACGGATTGCTGTTAACTGGTTTTCCTGTTTCTGCTGTGCATCATCGAAGATTAATTCATATCCGTTCTCTTCGCTGAATGTGGATTTCATGGATTCTGTATTAGCTGTACGCCAGTCAGATTCAGCACCTACCTGTGAGAAACCAACTGTGATTGTGTCGTCCGCTGCTGCTACACCCACTGCCGGAACAACGCTCATACCGCATACCATTGTTGCTGTTAATAAAGCTGACACGATTTTTTTCTTCATTTTGTAAATCCTCCCGATTCATTTAAGATGTCTTTATTATAGTAAAAATCCAGGAAAATTCCATAGAATATTTTCCGCAAAAGTTTATTCTTCTATCATATTTTGTTCATAATTTATACAAAGTTATTTTTTTATTGCGGAAGTTGGATTTTTATTGTGCATTATAAATACAGAAATAAATTATCAACTTTCTTTTATATTCACTTTGCACAATTCAGCATTAGTCGACATAATTCATACATTACATTATTTGGCAGACCTTCGTAAGTCTCTATCAGCAGGCCATAAAACTGTTCTTGAATTGTTATCCAGGTTAATTTTTTTCGCCATATACACTTCCATAACCGTACCTTCTCCCTCTGTAGAAGAAATCTTCAGTCCATAACCCGGACCATAATAAAGTGCAATTCTCTCTGACACCGCAGCAAGTCCGAACCCGGCACGTTCACCGGTGCGGATGGCTTCCTGTACTTCATAAAGACGTTCCGGTGTCATTCCCTGACCATTGTCAGTCACTCTCAGCATCATATCATCTCCCAGATTGAATCCTTCAATAAGAATCTTACCTTTTCCACGCTTATTCTTAATTCCATGATAAAGAGCATTCTCCGCTAACGGCTGCAAAGTAAGCTTCGGCACCATCACTTCATCCAGTTCCGGCGGAATATTAATCTCAAATTCCATAATATCCCTGTATCTTGACTGCTGAATCTCCAGATAACTCAATGTGTGGCGTTTCTCTTCCGACAGCGGAATGATATCCTTCCCCTTCGAAAGCGAAGTGCGGAAAAAAACAGACAGACTCGTGATCATATCCACTGCATCCTGCTGCATACCACCCTCCACCAGCCACACAATAGTGTCCAGTGTATTATACAGAAAATGCGGATTTACCTGTGCCTGGATCAGCTGCAGCTCCGTCATATGCTGTACCTCCTGCTCCTTACGCACATTCTCAAGAAGCCCTTCAATCCTTCCTGCCATCTTTCTGGTACCGGCATCAAGCTCCTGGATTTCAACACTGTCGGCAGATACTGCATTAATAGTTTTGTACTCTCCTTTTCCAACCTTCTTAATATTATGGAGAATTTCAGAAATCGGTTTGGTAATGCTGTATGTCAGACGGAAAGAACGCCGCAACAGAATAGCCGTAGCAACCAAAATCGCCGCACACATAGTGATGATCGTCAGACGTACATTTCCAGCCAGTTGAGACTCTATCTGCACCAGTTCCGTCGCCTCCTGATAAATATAATTCTGCATTTCTTTCTCAAAGAGCGTGGTCAGGATTTCTGTATTATTTGCCACAAATTCCTGTCGTTCCTGATAATTCTTTATCTCAAGAAGCTGATTCATCCGTTTCTTAAGATTCTCCAGATAGTTAGTCAGATATTTCAGAGAACGCAGGCTTTCCTTCTTTGATGTGGTTTTCTTCAGACTCTCCACAGTACTGATTGCCTTGTCTACCTGCTCTGTCGGCAGCCCGTCCTTACCTTTTCGCCCGATAGTCACATAATAGATATCCATATCCACTTCATCTTTAAAGCTCATATCATTATTGGAATTTCTATAGTTTGCATTATATTCCGAACTCACCGCCAGATTATTAGACAACTGATTATATTCATTTGTATAATGCCAGAAAAAAACAAGAAGCACTATGATCAGAATTGTCATAGGGATCATAGTGCTCAGAAGCATCCACTTCATCTTTGTTTCCAGCTTCTCCTGTTTCTGCTTCATGAATCAGACTTCTCCTCTCGTCTTACGATACTCACTCGGAGTCATTCCCTGAGTTTTCTTAAAAAGATAGCTGAAGTAATGCGCATCCTTATATCCCACTTCCCCTGCAATCTCACTGGAACGTTTGGAAGTACAGCGAAGCAGCTCCTTTGCCTTGTCCATGCGAAGCGAAGTCAGATACTCAATAAATGTCTGTCCCATATTCTGACTGAAAAGCGCGCTGAAATGATTGGCACTCACATTCGCCGCATGCGCCACTCTATTCAGAGAAATCTCTTCATCCATATAATGTCCATCTATAAAATCTATTGCCTGCTTCAACACACTTCTGTTCTGACTGCCTGCATTTTCATCACGGATTGCAATGGCCCGTTTCAGGACTTCCTCTGCATATGCAACAGAAGCTTCTGTAGACTGGCTTGTCTTCTTCACAACATCATCTGTCTCTTCTCTGGACAATTCCGTATCATCATATCCAATTTTCTTAAGAAATGACAGTACAGAAAAACGCACATTCAAAACCACATAATTACGGAACACCAGTGATTCCATCGGTTCCCTGCCAATAGCATGGAAATAATCATGGACAAAACTGTCTACTTCATCTTCCAGACCACTGCTTAAAAATTTCTGAAGGATTTCCGGATTCAGGGCATTGATATTCACATTCTTAAGCTGAACAGCTTCTGTTTTTGAAGTGTCTGCTGAATTCTCCTTTACCTGCTCAAGCATATTGTAATAAAGGATATGCCCGTCATACAGATAACGGAATGCATAAGTTCTTGCCGCCGTGTGATAACTCTGCTTAATTTTGCTCAGACGGTCTGCCTCCTCGCCGACTGCCACAAACCAGTCCACATTTGCTCTGGTTTCTTCCATGATCTTCTGAATTGTTTCCACACATTCGCATGTATTCTTCTTTATCGTGTCTCGCTGCCCCTTGACCAGAATCGCATAACTAAACACCTGATGTCTGAAAAGCATCGCAACCGGATGACTGAGGAAATAATTCTCAATCTTCTTATGTACTTCTGCCTCCCAGTCTGAATATCCTTCCGACGAATTATAACTGCTGTCTGAAGCATCCGGTGTAAAAATCAGAATATTATAAGCCTCTGCCACAATATCAAGATTCAAACGATCTGCTCTCCGATAAATCTCTTCCAGATCAAAGTCCGCTCTCACCAGAGATTCAAAGAAATCACGGCTCGCATTCCTCTCATACTCCTGCATCTCCAGTTTGAATTTCTCATAATATTCCTTCTGCGTCTTCTCATGTTCATAACGATTATGAATCTCCTCCAGACGCTCAATAAATGCATTCTTAGTAATTGGCTTCAACAGATAATCCTCCACACCAATATTGATCGCCTGCTTCGCATAGTTAAAGTCATCATAGCCACTAAGAATCACAATCTTAATGTCCGGCAACTCCTTCTTCACCAATTTACATAATGTCAGACCATCCATAAACGGCATCTTAATATCAGTGATCAGAAGATCCGGTTTGCTCTTTAATATCAACGGCAGTGCCATCTCCCCATCAGATGCTTCTCCTGCCAGTTCAAATCCATACTGCTCCCAGGGAATCATCTTCTTAATCATCTCCCTGATCACAACTTCAATCCTCTCCCAAAAAAGATTTTTAACATCCCTACTCACTCTCTCATACTAAAAAATCTACAGCAATCCTCTTAAATACATTATTTACGAGAACTTCTACATATCCATCATACAGGTTAACACCATAACTTTAATACATGTCGCACACTCAGGCAAGTTATTTTTTAAATGCTTCACACACTTCCTTTCACAGACGAGAAAGTTCCCCATCCGGACAGGGGATGACCGGACAGGGAACTTTCTCTGATAACTTTGGCTAAATTTTGAGTTAATATTTTTTCTTATTATTAAGTTACTTATTTTTTACAGGAAATAATTCCTCTGCTTTTGGTGCCCAATGTTCTGCATAAGCATCACATTTCGCACAAAGATGCTCCACAGACTCCGGAGACTGCAAATCTGTAGACTTCGCACCGGATTCTTCAACCATCTTACGAAGCTTCTGCGGATTCTCAAGCATCGGGCATGGACGAAGCATATTTTCATTAAACGGCTGACCGTCATGATATGCCATGAAAATCGGACTCTTCAATGCTTCCAGCAGAGTATTTTCATAAATATTTGCATTAGAATAATGGATAAATACACATGGGTCTACATCACCATTCGCATTAATATGAAGGTAACGTCTTCCTCCTGCAATACATCCTCCTACATACTGCGCATCATTCTGGAAATCCATTCCAAAAATAGCTTTTGTAGAACGATACTCTCTGATCTTGTGATACATCTTCTCACGCTGCTGTGGATTCGGCATTAATTCTACTACAGCGTCATTACCTGTCGGCATATAATGGAAAAACCATACAAATAATGCACCACAGTCAATAATGTGATCAAAAAATTCCTCGCTGCTTACACTGTCCACATTTGCAGAAGTATAACAGGTAGATACACCAAACGGAAGTTTATGAGCTTTCAGAAGTTCCATTGCATGCATAACTTTCTGATATACACCTTCTCCACGACGTCCGTCGTTTGCTTCCTCAGAACCTTCCAGGCTGATTGCCGGAACAAAGTTCTTAACACGAAGCATTTCCTGGCAGAATTCTTCGTCGATCAGTGTACCATTTGTAAAGGAAAGGAACTCGCAGTCCGGATATTTCTCGCAGATACGCATCAGGTCTTTCTTACGTACCAGCGGTTCACCACCTGTATATATGTCATATAAGTTCCCATTTTTCTGCCCTGCTCTACAATAGAACAGATGGTGTCAAAATCAAGATTCAATTTGTGACCATACTCTGCTGCCCAGCATCCTGTACAGTGCAGATTACAGGCACTTGTAGGATCAAGAAGGATTGCCCATGGAACATTACAGTTGTTCTCTTCTGCTGTTTCTTCCTGAAGTGCACTTCCCTTTAAGCTGGCATTGATAATAAAGTTTGTAAAGAATGCTTCACGTACTCCTGGATCCAGCTCATAAATCCTCAGGATCAGTTTATACCAGTTGCTGTCCTTATTCTGGATTGCATTACGGATTGCATTTCTCTGTGACTCATACCAACCATCCGGTACAAATTTATCTACAAGTTCCATCAGTTTCGGTATATTTACTTCCGGGTCCTTCTCCAGATAACCCAGACCTGTCTTAACTGCTGCTGCAAGTGCAGCCTGTTTTGCTTTGTCCATTAATTTCATGTGATTGCTCCTCCTTGTTGTGATGTGATATATATATATAAACACCTGTGTATCAGGTATATTTTTATTATTTTATCAATATTCATCCATATCTATGATATCCTGTTTCTGGTTTTTAATAATTTTTACAGTGTAAATCGCCACACAAAGATTCAGAATTCCCTCAAACAGAACCGAAACACCAACCAGGATCATCATGATCTCTGCTGCCTCAAACGGCCTTATCAAAAGTAAAAATCCCAGAACACCGGTCAGAATCGCTACCAGGAGAATCCTCCACCAGAGATTCAGCCCGAATTTCTTTGCATCTATCGACATCTGAATTTTAAATAATGCATCCGCAAGGATCAGAAGTCCAAAGATTCCAAAGATCAGATTCACCACTACGTTCCTGCGTACTATAATAATAATTCCTACTGCTGCCAGCAGCACTCCAAAGGCAAGATCAAACTGAAATGCCAGACAATAGATATCTCTGGAAAAATATCCCAGAATCTTTATCAATCCGTATACAATAAGCATAATCCCTACTGCTGTACAGAAAACTGCCATCGAACAATCCGGCCAGATAATCAGACAGGCACCCAGAACCATAAATAATACAGACATAATAATATAACCATTCTTGGCTAATTTTAACTGCTTCAGTGCATCCATCCTATTGCTCCTCCCTTCTGAAATATACCCGAACCTGTGACTGTCAGGCTCTTGTTTCATCTCTTTATGGCTGCTTATTATAGCTGTGATTTTTTTAACAATAAATAGACAAAAAAAAAGCCTATGTCCAAAAAACAGACAATAAAGCTTAAATTTTGTTATTAATATGAAAATTGAAGGAAATTACCTATAACGCTTCTCTCAGATAATACATTTAAGAGAATTGCTATAATAAATATCAGGAACAACAGGTATTTTCACTCTATTCTGATCTGTTCAATACCGCATGTAGCTCCGGGTGCTTTTCAAAAAGCCGGGAAGCCTGACGCATTTCTTCTCCAAAATCAGATTTCAGATTATTATCCAGCCACTCCATCAGAAATCCCATAAACAGACACTTATAATATTGAATCAGAATCCGGATTTCTCCCTCATCAAGATCAAACTGATCTGCATTTTTCCGAAAATATTCCATAATAATATAGTTGGAAATCTCATTCATATAAAAAAGGAACGTATCTTTTTTCACTGATCTGTAAACATTAAACATAACCTTTCTGTTATTTCTCACCAGATCTGCCATTTCTTCCATACATTCCAGAATAGAGGCTCTGTCCTGTGGGTGTTCCAGAATCTCATCCCACTTCTTTTTCAAAATAAACTCCACTACATCCGGAATATCCTTAAAATGATAATAAAAGTATTTCTGTTACACCACATTCGATTCCACGATATTCCTTACAACCTGTCAATCTTAGGACTAATGGGCTTTTCCATTCCAGCAAATTCTGTAAAAGTTCTTTGCAATAATTTCC
>ENA-OQMZ01000349-OQMZ01000349.1-human-gut-metagenome-genome-assembly--contig:-NODE-349-length-20071-cov-3.354041_pt1 | contig 20071 bp, 20 predicted proteins | sample MGYA00242621_ERZ504862 | MGnify/ENA primary metagenome ERZ504862 (study PRJEB26092, sample SAMD00036393) | human gut metagenome | host: Homo sapiens | study: EMG produced TPA metagenomics assembly of...
AGTGTGCGCCGGCTCCAGCCCAGCTCCGCTGGAGCTTCGTGCTGTCGATGGCGTAGCGGCGGTCGTGGCCGGGGCGGTCGGCGACCCAGTCGAAGTCCTCGGGTCGCGGCCCCATGGCCGCAGGATCATGCGCAGCACGGTGATGTTGTTCTTCTCCCCATTGGCGCCGATGAGGTAGGTCTCCCCCGTGCGGCCCTTGGTGAGGATGTCCCACACCGCGGAGCTGTGGTCCTCGGTGTGGATCCAGTCGCGGACGTTCTCGCCCTTCCCGTAGAGCTTGGGGCGGACGCCGTCGATGATGTTCGTTATCTGCCTGGGGATGAACTTCTCCACGTGCTGGTAGGGGCCGTAGTTGTTGGAGCAGTTGGAGATCGTGGTGCGCAGGCCGTAGGTGCGGGTCCAGGCGCGGACCAGCATGTCGGAGGACGCCTTGGTGCTCGAGTACGGGCTGCTCGGGTGATACGGCGTCTCCTCGGTGAACTTCGCCGGGTCGTCGAGCGCCAGGTCGCCGTAGACCTCGTCGGTGGAGACGTGGTGGTAGCGGATGCCGTGCTTGCGGACGGCCTCCAGCAGGCGGAAGGTGCCCTCCACGTTGGTGCGCAGGAACGGCTCGGGGTCCGCGATGGAGTTGTCGTTGTGGCTCTCGGCGGCGTAGTGCACGATGGCGTCGTGGCCCGGGACGATCCTGTCCAGCAGCTCCGCGTCGCAGATGTCGCCCACGACGAGCTCCACGCGGTCCGAGGGCAGCCCGGCGATGTTCTCGGGGTTGCCGGCGTAGGTCAGCTTGTCCAGGACGGTCACGTGGACCCCCGGGTGGTTGTTCACGACGTAGTGCACGAAGTTGCTGCCGATGAAGCCGCAGCCGCCCGTGACGATGATGTTCTTGGGTTCAAAGATCTCAGACATGAAAATCCAATCTGAAGCATGTACAGCTTCTTTAGTATGCCGCAGGAAGTGACGACGCGACACTATTCAACAAAACTATCGGACATTTCGGCATGCGATAAGAGCCATAACCTTCGCAGAATTACCTCCCGTACAAAACGCCTCCGGAATGCAGTCTTTGTCGTAGTGAAAAACCGAATCCTCAGTTATTTCACGTAAGTACTTACAGAAGAAATCCTCCCAGCTTTTAAACTTCTCACTGTTTACAAAGGCTTCTGGGGTTTCCAAAACCGTCTTAACATCTAGCCCTGAAATTACGCCGGAGCTCAGCAGAAGCCATTCGAACGACTCGGGAAGACAAACCGTAACAGTATCGCGGTGAATGTCTTGCAGCTTAAGGACGCGGTCCGCATAGCACCCAAATGCCGCTCCGTCCGCAACAACAAACACGCGATCGTCGAGATGCTGATCCAACCAGCGCAAAATCGCGCTGTTCGTCATGGCCGAAGTACAGGTAAGCTCACTGTCAGCGAAATGCCGTTCAAAGAACTGGAAACCAGACTTACTGTCCTCGCATAGAAGGATAGAAAAGTCCTGTTTTGGCGCCGACCGGGAAATAGCATAACGATGATTCCCGCGATCTTGATAAACAGGGATGAAAGAATGGTATTTTCCGCTCGTCTTAATCTTGTAAATCTCATCCACGCTATACGGAAGATTGGGGAAATCAGCCTTGAGATCAGCACGAAATAATTCGAGGAATACACACATGATGGGCAAACTCATCAGAATGAATCTCTTTTAAGCCCTCATCGACAAATACAATCGAGTCATGAACGGACGAAAGCTGGTTTCGCCAATCATAATCGGTCAAAGCGACACAGGGACAATCACATTGCAAGGAAACACCCGACTGCTCGCCCGTTCGCATGTAGTCTGCGACCATATCGAACAGTGTCGTCTTCCCCGTGCCGCTATCGCCACGTACGATAGTGATATTCCGCTTAATGGTGAAGGTATATTTTGTTCCCCTGCGGCGGGAAATCTTAACGAGATGCGAACCGTTCATAAGCAGTACCTACAGATACGGAATCGACTCGTGAATCAATTCGGCCATGTTGTGAACGATTCGGCCGCTATTCACGACTTTAATTTTAAAATCCTCGCGACCAAAGTCCATCACATGATAGAGATTCACAACGAGCTTGCGATCTTTCGCCATGTCGAGAATCCACTTGGCACAGTTGTCACCACAGGTAGAAGCGTTAAAAATTTGCTTACGATCAAATCTCATAAGCAGCAGCGTTTTCACGCCACCAGAAAGCTGGAGTGGAGAGATGGATCCAAGCACAGGGCTTTCGATGACGTTTTCGGAGACAACATCCGATCGATCGACATCTTTAATTATCGAGACTGCATAGGGATCCGCAATCCAAGAAGACCGGTAAGAGTTTTTGAAATATGTCGCTGTGTTGTAAATCGCTTCTGGCATATCGCCAAAGTAGACGCTTAACACATCCACTCCCAATCATATTGTCTTTATGGTCAACGTAATCATAACGAAAGGGGCCACCAGATAAACGGTGACCCCTGAAAGAAAACAAGCTTGCGCTAGTACTCGCGCGGGCTGTTGACGATCTCGCCGGCGGCGACCTTCTTCAGGTGCCGCCCGTAGACCGACTTGCCGTAGGCTCGGCGGCCTGCCTGAGCCCCTCGGTGGTGATCCAGCCGTTCTCCCAGGCGATCTCCTCGGGGACCGAGACCGGCAGGTCCTGGGAGTGCTCGACGGCGCGGACGAACTCCGCCGCCTCGTGGAGGCTCTCCATGGTGCCGGTGTCCAGCCACGCGTAGCCGCGGCCCAGGGTCACCACGGACAGCGTCCCCTCCTCCAGGTACATCTGGTTGAGCGTGGTGATCTCCAGCTCGCCGCGGGCCGAGGGCCTTACCTCGCGCGCCTTGGCTGCCACGTCGCCCGGGTAGAAATAGAGTCCGGTGACGGCGTAGGAGCTCTTGGGGCACTCGGGCTTCTCCTCGATGGAGACGGCCCTCCCCTGCGCGTCGAACTCCACGACGCCGAAGCGCTCGGGGTCGTCCACGTGGTAGCCGAAGACCGTGGCGCGGCCCGACTCGGCGTTCTGGACGGCGCGCGTCAGGTGGCGGGAAAGGCCGTTGCCGTAGAAGATGTTGTCGCCGAGCACCAGCGCGCACGGCTCGCCGGCGATGAACTCCTCGCCGATGGTGAAGGCCTGCGCCAGGCCGTCCGGGCTCGGCTGCTCGGCGTAGGACAGGTTCACGCCGTAGCGCGAGCCGTCCCCGAGCAGGCGCTCGAAGTTGGGCAGGTCGGTCGGCGTGGAGATGACCAGGATGTCCCGGATGCCCGCCAGCATGAGGGTGCTAAGCTGGTAGTAGATCATGGGCTTGTCGTAGACCGGCAGCAGCTGCTTGGAGGTCACGAGCGTGAGCGGGTACAGGCGTGTTCCGGACCCGCCCGCGAGAATGATGCCTTTCATTTAATCTGTCCTCTACAATCGAAATGCGCTTTAGATCGAGTGATAAATAAGACTTGGGTATCCTATTTTGCTAAACCCCCTCATTCTTAACGAAATAGGCAAGGTAATGACTGCGGAATATGGCTACCTGAATTGCCCCTTCCATTTTTCAATGCTCGACCAAGGGAGATTGATTCCGGTTATTTCAGGTTGGTTAATCCAATCAGCCATTTTGAGTAAAAAGTCATCTTCTCGTTCGAAAACAGGAAGTCCGGTATCTTCACCGATGATCGCGTGCCAAATGTTGGTAATGGACTCACTTTGCTTCAACGCTATGAAAAGCGCCAGTATCGAAAACCAATTTATAATCCCACAATGATGTGAATTCGTTCGGGCAAATAACGACCGCAAAGTGATACAAGCGAATAAGATCCGGCAAGAGTTAGCGCCCAAACAGCAAATGTCGAAACACCAAGTGGAATGACGAATAATCCAAGCAGTTTCCAAACGGCCTTGAGAACAAGTATATGGCAAAGGTAGATTCCAAAAGAGGCGTTCCCAAGGTCAACAAGCAAAGTAGAAGATAATCGCGACTTGAATGATCCCGGAACCGCCATAAGAAGCGCGATCACAGCTAAAGAGGTCGCGGCAGAACCGAGCTTAAGCTGAGTTGTGGCCATATTGAAATCGCCAGTCAAATACCACCAGAAGCCTGCGACCTCCTGAATTATTAAAAATATAAAGAGCACTGCAACAAGCTGAGTGGTTCGTCCTTCAATGAGCGCAGCCCAACGCCTCCAGTCGAGACCGAAAACATAAAAGATGAGCACATGGGGCAGAAAACCTGTATTAGAGGCAATGCGATACCGGCAACGGCAGCGAGCTCCCTTAGAAGCAAGCAAGCCGGTGTCACACAATAGACAAAGAACCTATACCGTGAAAGGAGCCTGAACAGTACCGGAGTAAGCAGCACAAGCTGTGAATAGACCAATAGATAGTACATCTGAGCCGATACGGAGCCCACGGCGAACGCCAGAAACCCAGACGCCCATGAAGGGCGGGGAAACGCCGCAAGATAGATAACGCTCCAGAACGCATAAGGTCCGGCAACCTTGCTAATGCGGCGTCGAAGACCCCCCCCCGCATTAAATTTGCGCTCGTCGGTAAGAACACCGGATAAAAACAAGAACAACGCAACAGAAAAGTTGAGGAATGGGCGAATGGCGACCGACGCGGCACATTGAGGAAGACAGTGGATAAGCACCACTGCGGAAATCGCAAGCCCACGAAGAGCTTGAAGGTAGCGATCCTTGGCCATCTAGGCTCTCCTTCCAACGAGTCTCTTTAGTCGTCGTTTAATACCACCAAGCTTGCGGCGGACACGCTGCCAGAGAGTGGGACGGAAATCCCACTTGTCCATGAGATCTGGGATGGAAAGCCCGGCAGACACGTCGTTCAAGAACTCGTCGCGCTTTGGATAAGGCGTGACAGAATGGACGAGGCTAGGGTTGCCCGCGATTACCCCATCAAGCGTCGCCGGACCGTTTGCAGTAAGCCCAGAAATAGCCTCGAATGCCCGCACGCCCTTCTCGGTATTGCATAGGACGGCAGATACGCCCTTGGAGTTGTCGACCTCGGGATGGGTATTCTGGAACCCCCAGAAATCACCGAGCGTGATATCGGCGCCGCTGGAGCGCTTTGCTGGACATGTCAGACAGGACGAACGAAGGCTCGCATTGGCCAGAAACGCTTTCATGTACCAGTCTTTGCCGAATATCTGGGACTCGGTGTCCCCGGTGTTGTCTTTCTCCGCTATGTGCTTGTACATAGCGGAGTAAGACAACCATCCGGTTGTCTTACTCCGCATATTGACGTCGCAGACGTCCGACCCGAAGGCCTCACCACGGTAGTCGACCCAGCGCGACAGAGCTCTGGAGACGGAACACCGTGGCAGATGACGTCGACGCCGAGGAAGAGGTCAGAGTCGGCGAGTTTCCCCAGGTATGAGCGCATGCCAGCCACCTGACATGCAGTACCGGCAAAGAGCGCCGGCCTGCCTTCACGCAGGGCAGCGCGGACGCCCTCGAAGACGCCGCGGCCAACCGCGCTCTGAACGTATTTCGAGCGCATAACGGCGCCGAGCGCCGGCCTGTCCTCCACGAGCACGTGACGAAGCTCGCGGCAACCGTCCGTCCACGCGCGCCCGCCACAACACCGCCGCGCGAGAGAGCGTCACCGGCGAGTAGACCGAACACGCCGCCCGACGACGATCTATCGAGCAAGCGACGTCATGAGCCTTCGCCAGAGGGCGAACTCGCACCCGTCCTCCCCAGGGGCGTTGAGCGCCGGGCATACGGCGTCGCACGCCCCGCAGCCTACGCACCGGAGGCGTCGACGGTGGGGTGTAGGAAGCCACAATCATCGGGTTCCATGGAGATGCATGACTTGGGGCAGCGGGCAGCGCACGCGCCGCAGCCGCAGCAACGGTCGCCAAGCGAGACGACCCTCGGGGATTTCTCGGAATCATTCATGATGGACCCTATCTAAGGAACGGGAGACGAGAGACGACGCGATACGTTCGTACTTCGTTAGGACGGCGAGCCAAAGGGCGACGGCGAAAAGCGCGCTGTAAACGGCGCCCCACTCGAGGAACGCGGGCCATCCGTTGACGGGCAGGACCGCCGTGCCAGCGAGGCAGGCGACGGTGACGGCAGCCCAGGCGAGCAGCACCGGCAGGTTCCGCTTCCAGAAAAGAGCATGTCGAGACCGACCCGCTTCTGGTAGTACCAGTTCATCCACAGTCCGTTGCCGAGCACTATGCTGACGACATAGGCGATCGCGGGGGCCCACGGCCCCAGCGCCGGGGCGGCCGCGGCGGTGAAGGCAACGTTCCCGACCGCCATCGCAAGGTAGACGAGACTCCTGGCGTGGTGCATGTTCTTGGCCCTCTGGATCTCGATGCCGACGTTCTGACAGAGGGGCACCATGACGGGTAGCGTCATGGCGAGCACGAGCCAGTAGGCCTCGGCGAAGCCCGGGCCCGCCCACCTCGTCACGAAAAACTTCCCAAGAATAGCGAAACCTCCGTACACCCAGCAAAACAGTACCATCTGGTAGCGGCCCACGCGCGTCATAAGGCGAGTGAGCTCGGCGTTGTCGTCCGAGGTGGCGACGATGCGGTTGACCTTCGGAATGAAGACGTTCGACATCGTGGTGGAGAGCGAGTAGAAGACCTGGCGGATGTTCACGGCCACCGCGAACAGCGATACCGCAGTCGCGCCCGAGATGGCCCCCAGCATGATGTTGGGCACGCTCTGATTGACCATCTCGCAGACCTGGTTACCGAAGATCCAGGCACTGAAGGCGGCGATGCCGCGCATGACGCCCCAGTCGGCGCCCCTGAGCTCGAAGCGCATGCCCAGCACGACGATGGCGTAGCGCGCGTTGAGGGCGAGCAGGACGAGGTTCACCGCGAGCTGTGCTAGGGCAACGCCCACGGGCCCCATACCGGCGGCCAGCAGGGCCCAGGCGCACAGCGGCGTCGCAAGCGTGGTGACGAGCTGCCTGGTCTGCTGGTAGACGAAGCGCTCGTGCGCCGTGATGTAGGAATTGAACACGACGGTGAACAACGTCGAGGCGACGTTGAGCGTCATGATGGCGAGCAGCTCCCGGGCGAGCGAGACCTGCGCCTCGGTGAACCCGGCCGAGAACACCGCGCCGGCGTTTGCGGAGAAGCCCATGCCGAGGGCGACCGCCGCGGCTGTGACGGCGACGTAAAGCGTGAGGTACATGCCGTTCAGGTGCCGGATGTCGCGCTCGCCGCCGTGCGCCACCGTCTGCGTGTAGAAGCGCACGTAGGCCTCGGAGAAGCCGAAGGACAGGAGCGTCAGCGAGAAGACAAAGGAGTTCGAGCTCTGGAAGACGCCGTAGTCCGCCTGCCCCACGTAGGACAGTAGCATCGGCGTGTAGACGAGGTTGACGAGGTTCTTTGCGAGGATGTTGCGTAGCCGAGGAGGGCGCCCGCCTTACGCTGCTAGCCACGGGCGGCCTCCGAGGGAATGCTCAATCCACATCTATCGAGGAATTCAACAACGATCTTCCTCTGAGCTGCCAACCTGTCATACGCCTTTGAATAGTCACTCTCGAGCAGTTCCGAATTACATACGGAAAGAATTGACCGCTCAACGAAAGAAACACCCAGCTCGCTGGCTAGCGTGTCGAATCGGCTGCTCATGTCTGGACCAGTGGACTCACGAGGGCAATAAATCAGCGGCTTCCCGAACAAGATCGAGAAAATTGATCCGTGATATGAATCTGTCGCTACAAGCTTTGCGTGACGGACGGCATAGAGGAACTCTGAAGGCCCGAGGGCGTAGTAGCGCGCATCCCCTAGTAAATCGACCCTCTTGCAGCTAAGTGAATCACAGATTTCGGCAACCCTCTCTTCGTAAGCTGCACTCCCGAGGAAGTACGTCAATACATAATCATTTGGAAGCCCGCAGTGCGGCTCTTTTTCATACCTTTCCCACCAGGAGCCGTCAAACATCAGTGTTGGGTCAATCAACACCTCGGCCTTTAAGCCGTACAGACTGTTTATAAGCTCGGCGCTCTTCTGCTCACGAACGGACAGCCTATCAAACCCGTCGAAATAGCCGTGGAACAGCTCACGCTTCTCCTCGGGAATCGTCGGAGCTGCCAAGCTTGGCGAAAAAGCAATGCGCTTTTCTCTTGGCGAAAACGTGAGAAACATAGTGGAGTTAGCGTCAGGGGAATACGGAGACCAAACTTGGTCGCTCCCAGCAACGAAAAAGTCATAGGATTTAATGTCACGTGGAGGGTTGGAATCAGATATAACCTCCCGGCTAAAGGAAATGTTACGGGAATTGAAATCCTCAAACGAACGATGCCTCTGGATGTGGGCAACGGCAAGCCCCTTTGGAATGAGCGAAGCCAAAGACTTGAGCTTGTATTTGGCAGATCTCGAGTCCTTCTGTCTGAACGTAAGGACATCTGCACCCGAGAGTTTGAGAGTTTCTTGGACAGCAAGGTTCTGGAGCCTCTGCCCATAGTTGTCCCCATGCGTAAATGTGGAAATGCCTATTTTCATGTTCAAACCTGTTCTTCGTCTCTATCAATAATCAAATAGTCTGCAGCCGAGGAATTCCACGACCAAGCCAGCGCTCCACAGAGCAGCAGTAGGCACAAGCAGCAGTTCACCCTTGTAAAGCACTGCGTATACAGAAAGGTAATAAGAATTGTTAGCAAAAGGAGCAAACGAACAATCCGGCCATTAGATCCTTTTTCCTGCTCTATAAACTCACTAACCACGGAGTGGAAAACGCTACATACGCTGCCGTCTCCCAAACCCCCATGAGAATCAAGAAAGACCCCATATCCGCTTGACCAAAGTGGTTAAACGACATGAACCCGGACGCGTAGAAGCTTGAGGCTCCAAGACCCTCTCCGAGACTCCATGTAGCCGGTCTCAAGAGAGCGAAGCCGATGATAGCAATCCTCTCGTTACTGCCGTCGGCAGCAGTACCGACGGAAGCTGAACTGCCAACCATATCGAACAGACCAAACACTTGCGTATCCACGAGGATCTGGAACGCAGGCACCAAGGCGTATGCAATTGTCAGGATAAAATACAAGGCGACAAGCCAAAAGAAGGGACCCGAAACATCCGCTTCTCCTCTCATGACTGAAATAAGCCAGAACATCACTAAAACGAGAGGAAGGATTATGAAGAGCGCCTTATTATCGTTGAGTGTCGCAAGATAGAAGGACAGGACGATAAGGCAGACGTTGTAAGCGATGGCAAGGGTTGGCCAGAGAGGACCCCGAAGCCTCCTAATCCAGACGAAGTTGTAGAGCACGACGAATGAAGTGTAAAGGGCCACCGCATGGACGGACGCATAAGAGAACAGGCCGGAGATATTGTCCTCGAAGTAACTGATGTCGTTCGTTGTCGCAGCGATCATCCCATGGTAGAGTACTGGATAAACATGATCGCCATATTGAGAAGCAATATGCGTTGAAGACCGGAAAACCTGCATCAAAGAGTCCAAGAAGAAAATCCCTCTTGTTAGTGACCAAAAGAAAGAAGTAAAGCGTATAGACAAACGGTAGAGGAGCAGCAAAATATTCGCCCTAAACGTTTCCATATTGCCACCCAAGAGGGCACCAGACAGCCACCCTGCAACGGTAATCAGCCCAAGTAGTAGCGCTCTACCGCTATATTTCCATCCGGAGAAGAGCGCCCTCACGCAAATCATGCCGGTAATTACCCAGTTGAGGTATCGCCCCAGACCATAGTACTCAAGGAAGAAAACCTGCGCCAAGATACCTATAACGATCGTCGCATCCGCCAGGTCACCCATGCAAACGGTTAGAACGCCTTGCTTATTAGGGAGATACCAACGACCTCTTCGACCAGCCCGCTCCTCCGCTTTATTTATAACGAGCCTCGCATGCCTATGATCTTGCATTGAGTACCTCCAGCAGCACACGTTCAATCAGCTCGTGTGCATGTGAACTCCCGTGTTGAGACCTACCGAGGAGCATGGAAGCAGGTCTACGATCTCATCTGAATCGACAAGATCGAGCGGACCAGGCTTTCCGCTCCTGAAACGATTGACCTCCCTGATAAGCCGGCTCTTATCCCTAAACAGCCCGATTAGCTCCTCCTCGTTATTCAGCACCAAACCGGACCCATGCTCAACGACAAAGTCGGCGACATTGCCTGCACATGCACTCGAAATCGTATAAGCGTTTGCGGAGTAAGATCCATACAGGTGTAGCTATAGGTCTCTGGACAAGATGGCCACATGACAACGATGGCAATCTCGCACTCCCTGAGAGAGTCGGTCATGGCATTTGGGTGCTTCTCATCAAATTCGACAAACCGCTTGTTCATCCCTGGATACATATCGTTCGAGCTGTTGAAGACGAAGACTCGTACTCTTGTTCATCGACCGCAGATACGAGGCGAAGCCAGGTCTCCCAGCCCTTTGTCTTCCTCGGCATCCCCAGAAAGGCAACCCTGATGCGCTCCCCTGCGTTCAGAGGACGTCTGTTGCCAGATACTCTCCAAGCAGCTTTTGGTGCGGTATTACATCAACAAGGCCCTCGTATTGGGGCCTGAATGAGAGAAACCGATTCTTCGTATAGGTCGAAGGTGCAACAAAACGGAGATTTTTGATGGAGTCAAACAGCCCTTGGATCTTCGACTCCACACGAAGGCTGTTACTGAAGTGGGGGCATTTCTCGCAGGGAGCGTCGCCGAGCCTTGAGCTGTCACAAAAGCCGCTCCTATTTTGGAGGTTATAGCTTGTACAACACAGGTAATAGTCGTGGAGAAAGGCCCTGACCGGTGTTTTGCCTGTAACTTTTAACAGTTCGGAGACTTTCTCAAGGCTCACGTACAGAAGGTGGTGGATATGAAGCTCAAGAAGGCTGAAGCCGCTTTTTTGCCAGCTGCAAAGGGCCTCGCACACCTGGCAATACTGAAAACACCAGCCTCCACCCCGTCGACCGTAACCCCGAATTCGCAAAATAGCATCTGGTCGTCCCTGAACAGGGTCTTCTTAACCGAGTGGAGATAGACGTAACTTATGCCGTGCGACGCCATGGCCTGCTGACTCGCCATAATAGCCTTTGGGGTGCCGGTCTTGTCCTTGAGATAGTCGCAAAAGGCAAGCGCTAGGACGTACCCACTATTGTGCGGTTTGGGGATGCTTTTACTCATATCATCGCTTCCCAAACAAGAGGAGAGATCTATTGAAAAGGCCCTCTTGTAGACTGCCGAAATTCAGCCTCGAAGAGAAAGAAACCCTGCACCTAGCCATGAAAGAAGCGTCCATTTTCGATACCAACTCTCCAAGAGCACGCTCTGGAGGAAGAATGCAGTCGGAATAAGTTGAAAGAAGTCCAGTAACTTGCTTTGCAAGAGTAATCTCTCGCGGATGACAAAAACTATTGATTTTCTCAATCACTTTAGATGGTAAATCAGTACTCACACCGACCACATTACGACCATGCTGGCGATATCCCATATGAGGAGAAGCATCGAAAACAATCCGATAACCCAGCAGCACGCATAGATTAGCTATCAGCTTATCATGCATGATGACGGATGGGGCAGCTCATGCAAGCAAACAACTTCCCAAATACGCCTATCAAATACTTGCGTACATCCCATAGGTGACCCAATGCAAAGCTGGTTGAGAGGGTCGTTATCTCGATAAGATATGCACCTTTGTTGCCCATAGGTTAACCGGCCCATCTCATTACCAGCTGAATCTACAAGTCTTGAATTGCAATGATAAAGAGCCGAATTCTCCTGCTTCTTAAGCTGTTTAATCGCAGTTATCAGTTTATCGCTATCCCAAATATCATCTTGGTCGGAAAACGCATAGTAATCAGCTTCGGGAGCATTCCGCAACAACGTCAAAAACCCTAAAGCAGGTCCTAGGTTTTCTCCTGTTAACAAAGTCAGACTGCCCTCATCTGCATAGCGCTGCAGAAGATCACGAGTACCATCAGATGACCCGTCATCACGGACAAAAAGACGTACGTCAACTTCAGCCTGCGAGAGAATGCTGTCAATTTGTTCTGAAATAAATGGGATGCCGTTGTATGACGCCATTAATACGACGCACTTTGGCACCTTGGAATTACTCAACATATGGATTACCTTATCATTAATGCCTAAAGCAAACGCTCTCGATGTGTTAACCCCTGAGCAAACCCAGTGCAAGCAGTATATCCTTGACCAAGTACTTGGCGCAGTCTTTTGGCCTCGCCCTGAGAACGAGTCGGTTAACCCGTACCCCGTTACGAAAGCCGTCCATAAAGGTATTTCTTTCTATAGGCTTCGTCGAAGGACGTTGAAGCTGTTCATTGTTGGCCACAGCTAGACCAGGATCAACCGGCAAAAGCTCAAGGTCCGTCATTTCTAACAGTTCTCGACCCTTGTCTGTCTGCACAAGTGCGAGGGATATCCCGTTCGCGACCTCATCAGAAAGCTCGCTACCCCATGAATCGCCAAGCGTAATATCGGAGACACGATCACCCTTGGCGTAGCGGCAGGAGTAGCAGCCTTCCGTATACGGTAAACCCGAGAGGAAAGCAATCGAGTAGCGATCGCGGACACCCGTCCTACCCACAGTATCAGCTCATTAGACAGGTTGTTACCTGTCTCTTCCAAGAATCGGCTCAGGACCTTGGGGGACGGTGAACCATGACAGATAAGGTCGATGGTGTAAAGGGAATCGGCTAAACGGCTTCCAACGAAGTTACGCATCGCAGCAACCTGACAAGGAAGACCGATAAAGAGAACCCTTTGACCACCTTGCAGGGCCTCCCTAACCTCGCGGTACGCACCAAGCGGATTGCTTTTGACGTATTTGGAGCCTTGGGCCCTCCTCAAATAATCCGCATCAGAAGTGAGGTGGAACCGGAACTCACCGCCCTCCTGTGCACATGAACACACTAATCCATTTGACGCCACAAACGCCTCCGAGATGGCCGTAGCCAGACCCCCGGACGAAGATGACATCCTGAGCGATGTATCTTTCGCCCGCCCCTGTAGCCACTCGAGAGGACGCAACGAAGATGGGGATACCATCTGGGGACACGTTTTCTCGCACAGTCCACATCCCACGCACCTTGTAGGATCAATACGGGCGTTATACGCCTCAATCGTATCCTCAATGGCAATCGCTCCATGTCGGCATGAATCGACGCAGGCCATACAGCCAGCGCACATATCCTTCTTGCATACCGTCCTAGTGCCAACGTTTGACAATGCCCTACTCCTCAATCATGCTCTTGAGCTGCGCTAGGGACTTCTCCCTCTCCGCACCCATCACGTCGTTGACCCGACCAAAGTCAATCTGCTTGGATGCTAACTCGACATCATCTAGATTCTGAAGCACTCTGTCCGTGAGGTCCGTGAGTCGCAGAATACTCACGTTCCTGCTCGAGGTTCCGTTCTTGGGCAGCACTTCTACCAGCGGCGTATTGAGATTTATGCAAAAGCCGTACCGTGGAACGAGTCCGTGACTAGGCATGCTGCGTTGTCGACATACGAGAGAAACTCAGCAAGCGTCGGCAGCCACTTGAACTTGCCCTCGCGTGAGGCCTGGTGCAGGCTTGCGGAGATCCGTATCAGGGGCAAGCCAAGCTTTTTGGCAACCTTCACGCGTACTGCCCCACCGTCGGGTCGCTGTGAATCTGGTAGACGAGGATGTATTCGCCTTCGGGGCAGGTGCCGCCATCCTTCTCCACGCCTCGCCATCAAGCAGCAGCGTGGGATCGACAACCTGTCCGGCCTCTATGCCCCACGAGGCAAGCTGCTCGCGCGCGGCATCCTCGCGTACGAACACGGCCTCATATGCTCGAAGGTCCTCGAGAAACCTGGGGCGCACGCTATCCGGCATATTCTTCTTACCAAAGCTTGCCGCATATGAGATGCGCCTTGCGCCCTCGGGAGCAAACTCAAGCGCGTATGACAGGTCGTATGCGCCCGAGCTGATGGGACCCCACACCTGATCGCTTCCAGTCATATAGACATCGGCCTTGGGCGGATTAGCCTTCAGCTCCTCCAGGGATGCATAGTGAGGGCTCATCTTAAGCAGCTGGGAACGCTCACGCGCAAACCGCTTGCCCGCCACCCTTGTCTCAGGCTCCATCAGAAGTCTGTAGACAGACTTCTTCAACGGGTTCCCGTTCCAGGACGGCTTTGTCGAAAGAAGCGTCCTCACCTGCTGGGATACGTCCTCACAAGCAGGTACATAGTCCATAATCTCGAACTCATGCCCCAAGCTCTCTACCGCTCGTTGTGTCGCATATGCCTGGAGCAGGGAGCCATAATTAGAGATTGCGTGCCTGGTTATGCAGGATACTTTCACGTGTTTCCTCCGATTGATATCGAGCAACCGCTATTTCTGAATTTTTGCATTCGATTTTTCCACCCGGCTGCACTACAGTGCTCCTCAGTCTCGTACACGTGCGCGTCGGCTCGGCTTGCGTCGGAAAGGCCGTCGTTGATCGCGGCGTGCATGTCGCAGGTGGAAAGAGCGTCCAGCTCCTCCTTCGTCACCTTGCCCGACTCGTAGTCGCGCACGATGGGGAGCTCGTGCATGTCGAACTTCTTGCCGGGCTTGAGCTTGTGCGCCAGCACCCACGACGCGGGTTTCCAGATGTACTTGTGCATGGCCGGAGACACGGAGCCGATCATCCAGCAGTTGCGGTCGCAGTGGCGCACGCAGCCGCGCACTTTCTCGGCCTGGGCGCTCTCCCACAGCTCATCCCAAGACTCGTCGTTAAGGTTGCCCATAACGAGCTTCTCCTTGGTGCCGTTGCAGGGCATGACGTCGCCGTAGGGGTCGATGAAGAACGTGTCGAACGCCATATCGCACGGGAGCAGGCGCTTCTGCCCATAGATGTAGTTGATGAGGCCCATGTTGAAGTACGCGCGGAACCACTTCTTGGGCTCGTTGGACTTGAGGAGCTCGTTTACCAGGTCCTCGAAGTTCTGGGCCACCATGGGACGGTCCTTAATGATGTTCTTCGCCTCGACAAAGTAGAAGCTGTTGTGCAGGCTGGCGGTGGCGAACTCCATGCCGAGCTCGTCGGAAAGCTTGTACAGCGGCACCAAGTCCGCAGCGTTGCGATCCTGCACAGTCATGCCAAAGCCCACGTCCGGGTGCTTCATTTCCACGAGCTTCTTGAGCGTCTCATAGCCGCGGTTGAAGCCGTTCTGGAGACCGCGGATCTCATCGTTGGTCTGCTGCAGGCCCTCGATGGAGATGCGGATTCCCACCTGGGGGAATTCCTCGGCAAGGGCGATGATGCGGTCGGTGAAGAAGCCGTTGGTGGAGATGACGATGCGGTCGGACTTCTTGTACAGCTCGCGCACGATATCCGCAAGGTCGGTCCTGATGAAGGGCTCGCCACCGGTGATGTTGGTGAAGTACATGCGCGGGAGCTTCTTGATCACGTCGAGGGAGAGCTCCTCCTCCGGACGGCTGGGAGCCTTGTAGCGGTTGCACATGGTGCAGCGCGCGTTGCAGCGGTACGTTACGATTACGGTTCCGTTGAGTTTCTTCTCGGCCATGGGTTAGGCCACCACCTTCCGGTCAATTAGTTCTTGATACAGGGAGACGAGATTCCGGATGTACTTCTCTTGATTACAGTTCTCTGCCACGAATGAACGGCAATGCGCGCTCATCGCGGCGTAAGCCGCAGGATCGACGGCCACCGCCGCACCCCTACGGATTGCATCTGCGAGTCCTGCCTCATCGTGGGCTTCAGCCAGGAAGCCCGTTTCACCCTCACGTACCAGCTCGGGTATTCCGCCCATGTTCGTACCGATAACGGGCTTGCCCGCGGCGAGTGCCTCGAGAACCGCATATGGCGCGTCTCGAGGCACTCTGACGGCGCAGCCGCCAGAGTGGCTCGATTCACAAGTCCGCGCAGGGCGTCACCGGTTTTATATCCAACCAGCTCAATCCTCGAGCTTATTTCGTTTGGCATTGCGGAAACTTTGACCTTCACAGCATCACATTCAGGGCCATCGCCTGCAATAACAAGACGCCAATCAGTGATCACCGGTGCCGCCTTCTCAAAAGCATGCACGAGCGTTAACACGCCTTTCTCGCGAGAAAGGCGTCCCAGATACAGCATGTAGGGATCTTCATTATTTTGGTTGGCAACTTCCCGTGACATCGAATCGGGATTCAGGAAATTCCGCATGAGGACAAGCTGACGCTCGGGAAGCCCCGCTTCAATAAACTTGTTCCGCATGAACTCACTCGGGCAGATGATGCGATCGAGACGTGAATAGGTTTTGTGCCGTTTAAGCCACTCCGCCTCAGCCACCGCTAACGCGCTTTTTGCGATCGAACCCTTTACGCACTTCTTCTTAAGGCAATTGCCAAAATGACCCCCGAGACACGAATCGCAAACGTTGCCCTCGGAATCAAGCATAAGATAGCTCGGGCAAGCAAGAATCAAGTCGTGCGAGGTATACACAACCGGCGTTGGATGCTGCTTTAGCCAAGGAGCGTCCAAGATGGAAAACGTAATCTGCCTATGAGTGAGATTGAGATGGATTACATCGGGCTGGAATTCACGGCACAGCGCATCGAACTTCTCGCGCGCCTCTTTGGAATACACAAGTGCCTGCGCGGCCTTCGCCTTATCGACAATAGAGCTCGGTCCGTTATAGTCGCGATTCGTTACAAAGTAACGCGACCACTCAGTCGGCTCATTACGCTCATCCTCCATGCTGAAGAAGGCAACTTCATGCCCAAGAGCGCGAAGACCATCGGCAAGAGCAAAGTAGTACGTCTCGCTTCCACCCTTGCGCCAATGAAACTTATTTACAAGAAGGATCTTCATTACGCAACACCCTCATACAAAGCAAGCGTCCTTTGGACGACGCTGTTCCAGTCATAGCCATTAATCGCGCGGTCACGTGCCATGCGCCCAGCCTCTCCGCTTGGGCAGAATCCGCTATCAGCCTTCAAGCACGTCGCGCAGCGCCCCCGCGTCTCCGTGTGGGAACGTGAGCCCGCAACCCTGCAGAACATCCGCGCACTCGGGAATATCCGAGGTAACGCATGCCGCACCGTGAGACATGGCCTCCAGCAAGCTCATGGGCAGGCCCTCAACGTCGGAGGGGAGCGCGTAGCAATACGCGTTGGAGTACAGCTCGGAGAGCAGGTTGCCCTCAACGTGGCCGGTAAAGAGCGCGCGGGGGTCGGACGCGGCAGCCTCTTTGAGCGCCACGGCGTAGTCGTCCGTATCGGAGGAGTCGCCCGCGATAACCAGGCGCTTATCCGTCTTTACCTGCTTGTACGCCTCCAACAACAGTTCCGGTCGCTTCTCGGGCACAATGCGACGAGGTAGAGGACATAGGAGCCCTGGGTGAGCCCCCAGCGCTCGGAGATCTCCTTCGCGGAAGATCCGCCTCGGGAGTGATGCCGTTGGGAATGAGCGTAGCCTCGCGGCGTAAGCTCCTTGAAGTACTCCTGATTGCCCCGGGAAAGCACGATGAGCGCATCCGCGCACTTGGCCGCCGTCGCCTCGCCGAACTTGATGTACTTGGAAGCCAAGCCGCCCCATTTTGCACGCTGCCAGTCCAGGCCGTGGATCGTTGCCACGGTCCTGATGTCCGTGGAACGCGCAAAACGAAGGGGGACGCACGGCCCCTCTGCGTGATAGTGAATTACGTCTGCCCCGTCTTTGATGGCGGCCCTTGTTGCGGCAAAGCTGCTCGTGAGCGCAGAGAGCCCCTTGATGTCCAGAGCCTTTACGGGAACGATGCGGTAGCCATCCTTCTCGTAGGCTCGGAAGGAGCTCCTTCGCCCATACGGTCGTAGCAGGTTACTTGGTGACCAAGGTCTGCCATACGGCGAGCAAGCTCGCCTACCACCACTTCTACGCCGCCCTCGCGCGAACCCGTTCTCTTTTGCCTATCATGCGATGCGCATGCTACACGGCACCTTCCCCAGAGAACATCGTCTTCAGCGTGCCGAATATCAACCGCAGATCCTGGCGCAGGCTGCGATTCTCTATATAGTGAAGATCCAGCTCAACCATTTCGTTGAAGCCCAGGTAGCTGCGGCCCATTACCTGCCAAGGACCGCTGCAGCCGGGTTTTACCGCCAGGCGCTTCATGTCGTGCTCGCTGTACAGGGCAACCTCGCGCGGCAGGCCGGGGCGCGGGCCAATGAGGTTCATTTGGCCCAAGAACACGTTGATGAGCTGGGGCAGCTCGTCGATGCTGTGCTTGCGAATGAAGTTACCCACACCGGGAATAATGCGCGGGTCGTGCTTCATTTTAAACATGGGGCCAGTGGCCTCGTTTTGGGCCTGCAAGTCTTGAGCATTTGGTCTGCGTTGGGAACCATGCTGCGGAACTTGTAGATCTTAAACAGGTAGAACGTGCCGTCTTTGCGCACGCGGCCCACGCGCCACTGTGAATATAGGGGGCTGGCGCCCGGGCTCTTTATGCAAATGACCACGCTCAGAATTACCCCGGGAATAAAGAGCAACACCAGGCTCCGCCGGCGACGACAATGTCCACCGTACGCTTAACAACGCGGTAGAGCCTGTGCCCAAGCTCGGGCTTCACGCCGGAGTTGGCACCGCGCAGCATCTTGTACGCTTCTTCGTTTGTAAGGTAATCCCCCGCAGCACCGGCTGCGGCAGTGACGGAATTCGCCGTGGCGGCCGTGCGCGTCTCCCGCGCGCCCTGTGCCATGGTCATCATCGTAGTCTCCAAGAGCCCCTCCCCCAATACTTTTTGCCTTCGGTCGTCCGCTTGCGAGCTTGCAGCTAGGCGATCGCTCTTCTGTGATTGCGCATGACGCGCTGCTCTTTTGAAAGCACGGCAAGGCCAACGCGAGTGGTTACGCGTCGGCCGCACAGGTCGAGCTCCAAATAAGCAGTGCTCTTGCGTCTGTTAATGGTTTTGATAAGCCTTCGTGGCCCAACAACGGACCTGCCGTCACAACGACCTGGTCACCGTCTTTTAGGGCCTCGCTCATGGGCACTACGCGGTCTCCCCTATGCGTAAAGCCGCCAATAAGCTGGACTCTTCTTTTGCCAGCGGAACAAACTGACCGTCCTGGGATAACACCCTGGCAAAGTCGTCCATACGCAGCAGATACTGTTGCACGGTACGGGGATCTGCCGTATCGCAGATAAGATAACCGGGAAAGAGCGGCTTGGTCGTATTGACCATTCGCCGTGTACTTTGATCTCGGTTTGAAATTGGGGATAGAAGAGCTCCTGCATGGCACCAGCCGGCACCATGCGCTCGATGCGCTCGCGCATTACGTCTTCGCGACCGTTAATGACTTGGATCACATACCACACGAGCACCACCCCCTTGCTGTCTTACGTGTGGCTCACGGGGTTTGGGTATGGCTTCGCCAGGGCGCTTGTGCGCGAAGGCGCTCCATATTCAAACCCTGAGCCCAGTCAGACAAGCACGTGCTCTGCCCCACCGTGAACGGTATGTATAGGCGCAGTGGCTAGAGACGCGGACGTGTATCGCAAAAATGACCGCGGCTCCAGCTGGCTGCGTGCGATCCAGTCAAGCGGGAACAAAACTGGAGCGCACGCAGGCAGCTGTAGGACTGCTGCGATTTGTCATGAAATGTCGAATCGAATGAACAGCTTGCACATAGACAAAAACAAAGTCATTCGACGAGATACGCATGACGAAGCTATTGGAGCTCGTGGTTTTTCTGGCACCGCCGTTACGACCGGATGCTGATCTGCCCTGTGCTTCGCGACCGGTTAAGCCGTGAGCGCAGTTGAACCCATGTAACGATAGATATCCTAGCACAAGGCGGCTCGAAACCGATTTAGACCGCGCGCGGCAACATATCGTTCATTTGCAGTGCTTAAGGGAGTTATTTTGCAAACTTGTTCACATTGACGCAGGTTTATGCGGGTGTAGTTGTTGGCACGCACCGCCCGAGCTACAACGCTGACGGCGGGAAATGCAAAAAGGAATTATGCTGGGTTAACAAACTATGTACAGAAGTGGGAAATAAATTGCGCAACTTTTTGGGTGTGGGTGCTGGTGTGGCGTCACTTTGGTTTGCGCGGTGGCTTCATATGAAAAAAGCCTCCGGATTCCCAGAGGCTCTGCATTCACGGTGGTGGAGACGAGG
>ENA-OQMZ01000350-OQMZ01000350.1-human-gut-metagenome-genome-assembly--contig:-NODE-350-length-20052-cov-1.915985_pt1 | contig 20052 bp, 21 predicted proteins | sample MGYA00242621_ERZ504862 | MGnify/ENA primary metagenome ERZ504862 (study PRJEB26092, sample SAMD00036393) | human gut metagenome | host: Homo sapiens | study: EMG produced TPA metagenomics assembly of...
ATCAAAAAGAAATACTATATACATAACAAGAAGTTTTTTATTTCTGTTCTTTCCATATATCTCCCCGACTTTCATTATCTTTGCAATCACTTAATAACAAAGATATTAAATAACAAAAAAATAGATCATGGAATACAATTTCAGAGAGATTGAAAAGAAATGGCAGCAAAGATGGGCAGAGAACCATACCTATCAAGTGACTGAAGACGAAAGCAAAAAGAAATTCTACGTATTGAATATGTTCCCTTATCCGTCGGGAGCCGGATTGCACGTAGGACATCCGTTGGGATACATAGCCAGTGATATTTACGCCCGTTACAAACGCTTGCAAGGTTTCAACGTGCTGAACCGATGGGATATGACGCATATGGACTTCCTGCAGAACAATACGCTATACAAACCGGACAACACCCTGCCATCACCACTGTGAACAATATCAACCGCTATCGTGAACAGTTGGACAAAATCGGCTTCTCTTTTGATTGGAACCGTGAAGTACGTACTTGTGAACCAGGATATTACCATTGGACTCAGTGGGCTTTCCAACAAATGTTCAACAGCTAATTATTGTAACGATACACAGCAGGCACGCCCCATCAGCGAACTAACGGAAGCATTTGCCCGATACGGCAACGAAGGACTGAATGCGGCTTGCAGCGAAGAACTCAGCTTTACAGCCGAAGAATGGAATGCCAAAAGCGAAAAAGAACAACAGGAAATCCTGATGAACTACCGCATTGCCTATTTGGGAGAAACCATGGTGAACTGGTGCCCGCAACTAGGAACTGTTCTTGCCAATGACGAAGTGGTGGATGGAGTTTCGGAACGCGGCGGTTTCCCCGTCGTTCAGAAAAAAATGCGCCAATGGTGTTTACGCGTATCGGCTTACGCACAACGGCTGCTGGACGGACTGGACACTGTGGACTGGACTGATTCACTGAAAGAAACACAGCGTAACTGGATTGGACGCTCGGAAGGTACGGAAGTACAATTCAAAGTGAAAGACAGTGATATTGAATTCACTATCTTTACTACCCGTGCAGATACCATGTTCGGTGTAACCTTCATGGTACTGGCGCCCGAAAGCGAACTGGTTCCCCAACTTACTACTGAAGCACAGAAAGCCGAAGTGGAAGCCTATCTGGACCGCACCAAGAAACGTACGGAACGTGAACGTATCGCCGACCGCCGCGTAACCGGTGTATTCAGTGCTCATACGCCATCAATCCGTTTACCGGCGAGGCTGTTCCCGTATGGATCAGTGATTACGTATTGGCAGGTATGGAACAGGCGCCATCATGGCGGTTCCTGCTCACGACAGCCGTGACTACGCTTTTGCAAAACATTTCAATCTGCCTATCGTTCCGTTGGTAGAAGGTTGTGATGTAAGTGAAGAAAGTTTCGATGCCAAAGAAGGTATTGTTTGCAACTCACCCCGCAAGGATGTCACTCCTTATTGTGACCTTTCTTTAAACGGACTGACCATCAAAGAAGCTATCGCAGCTACCAAAGAATATGTGAAAGCCCACAATTTGGGACGCGTGAAAGTGAATTATCGTCTTCGTGACGCCATCTTCTCACGCCAGCGCTATTGGGGTGAACCGTTCCCTGTATATTACAAAAACGGTATGCCTTATATGATTGACTCATCTAAATTGCCGCTTGAACTTCCCGAAGTAGCTAAGTTCCTGCCAACCGAAACAGGCGAACCTCCATTGGGACATGCCACCAAGTGGGCCTGGGATGTAGAAAAAGGTGAAGTCGTGGAAAACAACTTGATTGACAACGTCACTATATTCCCGCTTGAACTGAATACCATGCCGGGCTTCGCAGGTTCATCCGCATACTATCTGCGCTATATGGACCCACACAACGCACAAGCACTAGTATCAGAAAAGGCAGATCATTACTGGCAAAATGTAGATCTCTATGTAGGCGGCACCGAACATGCTACGGGTCACTTGATTTATTCTCGTTTCTGGAACAAGTTCCTGCATGATCTGGGCGTAAGTATCAAGGAAGAACCATTCCAAAAATTAGTAAACCAAGGAATGATTCAGGGACGAAGCAATTTTGTATATCGCATCAAAGACACCAACACCTTTGTGTCATTGAACCTGAAAGACCAGTACGAAACCACTCCGCTGCATGTGGATGTGAATATTGTATCCAACGATATTCTGGATGTAGAAGCTTTCAAAGCATGGCGTCCTGAGTATAACGATGCTGAGTTTATCCTGGAAGATGGAAAATATATCTGCGGATGGGCGGTAGAGAAGATGAGTAAATCCATGTACAACGTAGTCAATCCGGATATGATTGTCGAGAAATACGGTGCCGACACGCTGCGTATGTACGAAATGTTCCTCGGTCCGGTAGAACAGTCCAAACCTTGGGATACCAATGGTATTGACGGTGTTCACCGTTTCTTGAAGAAACTGTGGAATCTGTTCTATAGCCGCACAGACGAATTCTTGCCTGTAGAGGGTGAACCGACTAAAGAAGAGTTGAAAGCAATTCATAAGCTGATTAAAAAGGTAACCGGAGATATTGAAACTTTCTCTTACAACACTTCTATCAGTGCATTCATGATTTGTGTAAACGAACTTACTTCATTGAAATGTCGCAATAAAGAGGTATTGAGCAATCTCATCATCCTGTTAGCTCCGTTCGCTCCACATTATGCAGAAGAACTTTGGGAAGCTCTGGGAAATACCACCAGCGTATGCGATGCACAATGGCCTGCATTCAATGAAGATTACCTGAAAGAAGACACTGTAAAATACACTATCTCTTTCAATGGTAAAGCACGTTTCACCATGGATTTCGCCGCTGATGCTGATAACAATACCATTCAGACAACAGTTATGGCAGATGAACAAGCCCAGAAATGGATTGAAGGCAAAACCCCGAAAAAGGTAATCATCGTTCCCAAAAAAATTGTAAACATCGTATTATAATCGATACTATCCTTGAGGTGTGTCAAAAGCAGTAACTTTTGACACACCTTTCTACTTACATTAAAAACAATCCTCATTACCATGGACCAAATATTAAAAATCAAACTAGGCAGAGAGGTAAAAGACTATTTATCCATTACCTTCGGACTGATTTGCTATGCACTGGGATGGGCGGCTTTCTTACTGCCTTATCAAATAACTACAGGCGGAGTAACCGGTATTTCAGCCATTATATATTATGTTACAGGCATTGAAATCCAGGTCTCTTATTTTATTATCAACGCTGTTTTTTTAGGTTTCGCATTAAAGATACTAGGACCTAAATTCAGCCTTAAAACCATTTATGCCATCTTTATGCTGACATTCCTATTATGGCTCTTTCAAGCATTATTGAAGAACCCGGATGGTACACTGCCGCAATTGTTAGGACCGGGACAAGAATTCATGGCTTGTGTAGTAGGTGCCGGCTTGCTGGGATTTGGTATCGGCATTGTTTTCTGCAATAATGGAAGTACCGGCGGAACGGATATCATTGCCTGGATTATCAATAAATATAAAGATGTAACCCTTGGCCGCATGATGATGTATTGTGATATTGTCATCATATCCTCCTGCTATTTCATATTCCATGACTGGAAACGGGTGTTATTTGGTTTCTGCGTATTGTTTATTATGAGCATTGTGATTGATTATGTTATAAACAGTTCACGCCAATCCGTACAGTTCCTTATTTTCTCGCGTAAACATGATGAAATAGCCGAAGGAATCACCAAACAAATAGATCGTGGAGTTACCTTATTGGATGGTACAGGATGGTATAGCAAACAAGGAATCAAGGTCGTAGTGGTACTGGCAAAGAAAAGCCAGTCACTGGATATATTCCGATTGGTGAAAGATATTGATCCCAATGCATTTATATCACAAAGTAATGTGGTAGGAGTGTATGGCGAAGGATTCGACAAACTAAAAATAAAGTAACTAAAAAATAATCTCTTCCATTGCTTCACTGTTTCTGCATTGAAAAACAGAACGATGAAGCAATGATAAGATTACTACATATCGGTTAATCTATTTTCTCAAATTTCTATTTTATACAATATATGTCTGCATAACCAATGCCCTTGTTCCACCAAAGGATGATCGAACTCTTTTTCAAAATGCATTCCTATTTTCTGCATGACCCGTTCAGAGCGTTTATTGGGTATGGCAGTGAACGAATATACCGTTTTAAAAGGTAAATTATCACTCGCATAATCCAGACAGGCAGAAGCGGCTTCTGTGGCATATCCCTTTCCCCATGCATCCCGGCACAACCGCCAGCCTATTTCCACTCCGGGAGTAAAATCCGACTCGAAAGCAATATTATGAAAACCCACATAGCCTAGAAAATTCTGAGTTTCTTTACATTCTACAGCATACAAACCATAACCATATTCTTCAAATTCTTTCCGGATACGACAATAAAAAGCCATCGTCTCTTCCTCTGTCAAAGTAGTGATAAAGAATTCCATTACTTCTTTATCACTGTTCATACGGACAAACGGAAGAATATCTTCTTCCTCCCAGTCCCGTAACAACAAATGAGGAGTTTCTATATATACCATACTATCAAGTATCAAATGATACCAACAAAAATAATCAAAAATTGAAAATACACATAGCAAACAAATTACTATTTACCTTTTCACCTATATTATTCTGTCAGGAATTATCTTACTTTGGTTCATTCTCAGTATCTTTGCATTCAATTAATATGATATAAAATGAAAAAAGAAATTAGTATTTGCTACAAACAATGCTCATAAACTGGATGAAATATCCTCCATTCTAGGAGAAAAAGTTGAATTATTGAGTTTGAAAGATATCCATTGCCATGTTGATATCCCCGAAACTGCTGATACGTTGGAAGGCAATGCGATGCTGAAAGCGGAGTATATTTATAAAAACTACGGTTTAGACTGTTTTGCCGACGATACAGGCCTGGAAGTGGAAGCTTTGAATGGTGCTCCGGGTGTTTATTCCGCCCGTTATGCCGGAGGCGAAGGACACAATGCGGAAGCCAATATGCAAAAATTATTGCAGAATATGCAGGGAGTGCAAAATAGAAAAGCACAATTCCGCACAGCTATCTGCCTGATTCTGGATGGAAAGAAGCATTTGTTCGAAGGAATTGTAAAAGGTGAGATTATCAAAGAAAAACGAGGTTCGTCAGGTTTCGGATACGACCCTATCTTTGTGCCCGAAGGATATACTAAAACTTTTGCCGAACTAGGCAATGAGACGAAAAACAAAATCAGTCACCGTGCGCTGGCCGTAGAGAAACTTTGCCGGTTTCTGAAGGCGTAACTATATAAATTAGTTATATCATTTGTTTACCTCTATTGAGCCTCATAAAAACAAGTATTCTGTTTTCCTTTGAAAACAATTTTGACGGAATAATGATTTCCATGAGAACCATTATTCCGTCAAAACAAATCTTTAATGAAACAGAAATGTCACTCCTATTCCGATGATAAATCCTTTCCAGAAGAATTCCCCTTTACTTTTAAGAATAACAGAAACGTCTTTTATTAACCACATCTTGTTATCTTTATCAAAAGTCATAATCCCAGCTTCTCCGAAATTTCCAGCATCTTCTTGATAGGTTTCACTGCCTCCTCAGCTACCGCTTCATCCACTGTCACTTCCGGCCATTCATACTTTAACGTATTGTACAGCTTCTCCAGCGTATTCAGACGCATGAAATTACATTCATTGCAAGCGCAGGTACTGTCTTCGGGAGGAGCGGGAATAAAGTTCTTCTCAGGACATTTCTTACGCATCTCGTGCAAAATACCGCTTTCCGTAGCCACAATAAAGTCTTTTTTGTCACTGGCAATGGCATATTTCAACAATCCTGCCGTAGAAGCAACCTTGTCGGCCAGTTTGGAAACGGCTCCTTTACATTCGGGATGAACCAGAACAGCAGCGTCAGGATACTGTTTTTTCAACTCCAGTATTTTCTCCACAGAGAACTGTTCGTGCACATGGCAGGCACCATCCCAAAGCAACATATTGCGTCCTGTAATCGAATTGATATAATTACCCAAATTTCTATCCGGACCGAAAATAATCTTTTCATCTGCCGGGAAACTTTCCACGATCTGCTTGGCATTGGTAGAAGTGACCACCACATCGGTCACCGCTTTAACAGCCGCTGTAGTGTTAACATACGAAATCACTGTATAATCCGGATGCTCTTGGACAAATTTAGCAAACTCATCAGCAGGACAACTGTCGGCCAATGAACAGCCTGCATTCAAATCCGGTACCAGCACTTTTTTATCAGGACAAAGAATCTTAGCCGTTTCACCCATAAAGTGGACACCACACATCACAATGATATCCGCATCCGTTTTAGCCGCCCATTGTGCCAGCGCCAAGCTGTCACCTACAAAGTCGGCAATATCTTGTATTTCGCCCGACTGGTAATAGTGACCTAGGATAAGCGCATTCTTTTCCTTACGCAACTTATCAATTTCAGTTTTCAAATCCAGAGTTTTGTCTACCGGTTCGGTAACATACCCTTTTTTTCAACCATTCCTCTTTATTCATTATATCTATATTTTTTCTCCTTCTTTCAAAAAAGAAATATGGGTATTGATAATATGCAAAGTTAAAACTTTATGGTTATGACCACCTAAAATAGTGATTTTTATTTCCCCGACTTCAATGTACCTGCATTGCTATCTTCGTTATTCACACGTTTCTGCATGGTTTCATACTTACGTCCAAAACTGATATTCCATGATACTTTTGCCACAAACAGGCGGCAGCTCTCTTTCACATACCACCAATTCTTAGAAGGAGCCACTTTACTGAACATTTCTCCTCCCATTCTGTAATTATCAACAAATGGATTCAAAGTCATCACCCCGATATTTAAACGCTTGTATCGATAGGACAATCCCAAGGTATGAAAACTCTCCCCGTATGACAATGTTTCCCCATAGAAATTATTCCGATGATTTTCCATTTGAAAGAATCCGGACCATCTTTTATAAGATGCCATCACTTCGGCCCTGTAATACCAATTGGTATATGTATGATGATAATCCAAGCCACGACTATCATAATAATTTATACCGGTGGAAAAAGAAAAAGTCAAAATATCTTTCAGAGGACCGAGTTTCAATTCCAACTCAGGATTCAATTTCTGCCAACTTAACTGATTGGCATTGGTACGGACAAAACTGTTATTCTTATCTCGTATGGTTTCTTCCATGATAGGCCTGTGCTGATACTGATACGACAAGTGAAAATTACCACTAAACAAACCTTTTCGGAAATCTGCCTCCAACTCATTTTTATATACTGTGAATATCTTTAATTCCGGATTTCCGCTTCTCACCTGTAAAGAGTCAATTAATTGTCTCACATTTCCCATATCGGACAAACCGGGCGATTTACGTGAAATCTGTCCCCGGTAACGGACAAAGACATTATCTGAAAATTGATATCCCAATCTCAAACGGGGCAATAACGAATACCTGTTATATCCTTCCTCTTTCTGTTTGAATCGGAATAAACTGCCTTGCAGTCCAAAAGAATAATTGAAACGATCCATTTTCCCACTGTATTCCACATAAGCTGTCGCATGGGTTTCATGCATCTTTGTTTCAGATGACTCGTTTCCACCATAGGTATTATCCGCCAGACTTTGCTGATATTTCACTCCTGCACTCAATCTGCTCTTCTTGGTTACTTTCCTTTCATAAATACCCTCTCCTATAAATGAGTATTTATTTCCCGATACGGTAGAATAAATATCAGTCAGCAGTTCATTACTCTTCCCCTCCGTATAACTCCTGTCACTTTGAGTGTCAATATATGTAGTCACAGCATTGATAATCAATGACTGGTCATTGTTCAGTTTACATTGAAAATACAAGTCCACCGACGGACGGGAAGTCCGGCCCGTACTATGTTCTTTCATCATCAAAATTTCTTCAGGCTTCTCCCAAATATACAGACTGCTTTGGTTATTCTGCTTGTTCTTATTAAAAGCCCACCGTACAGTGGAATTAAAGAACCATTTCCCCTGATCCTGAAAACTATAATTCAATCCTATATTATACCCATAAGTGGAAATTCTACTCGGAATACCATCTTCCACCCGTGTAAAGGAAGAAACCATCCTCATAGCGGAAAGTTTCCCAATTATTACGCCAATAATTATCTACCGAACGATAAACATTATTATAATTCAAACCGAATTCTGACTTTTTATGGTTTATCTTCACTATAAAATTATTGTTTCCAAAAAGTACGTGCGGAGAATCCTGCGCATCCAAAGCCACATATCCACCGGTTTCATGCCGTCTTACAATGTAATCAATCACAGCAGCCGTATGATCCCATATCGCAAACCGGGAGCATCATGATATTCTATACGAATCACATCTTCAGTACGAAGGACCAATATATCCTGTATCTCGGCATTTACTCCATTTATCCGTAACTGTACATCCCCTTCACCGGAGGATGTTACCTTGTTACGCATTTGATCCACTTGTATTCTGCTCAGCTTCATCTGCTGCAATAACGACAGACCATTGCCGGCCGATTTTAACTGATGTGCTGTAGGAAGGATAATTTTCCTGTCGGCGGCATTTATCACACTGGCTCCCGTTACCACCACTTCCTTTAACAGGATCGATTCCGGCGATATCATGATAACGCCTAAATCCTTAGAAACAGCTAAATGATCCAATGATATAATCCGGGAGGTATATCCCATACCGGAAATACAAAGCAGATAACTTCCAGCTTGGATATTCTCCATCATGAACCTTCCTTTACTGTCGGTTACTCCTCCGGCTATAAATATAGAATCCTTTGTCTGCAATACGACATTCGCAAATTCCACCGCTTCATTTTCTGAAACTACTTTTCCTTTAACCTGTACAGTTTGAGCAAAAAGTATGCAGCACATACACAAAAGTGATGTGGCAACCAATATTCTTTTTTATCATATTCTTTATCTTAGTGCATTAGTTAATAAAAAGACCGCGATCTTCTACCTTTTATTTCTGTTACTTAGACGCAGGAAATTACTACAGGTTACATTTCAAGAAACACAATGAACAGTTACCAACAATTTCTTTGTATCTATTATATCTTATTTTTTTCTCCTTCTTTCAAAAAAAAAGAAATATGGTATTAATAATAGGCTGTTTATATTGTTAGTAAAAAAGAGTTCTTTCTCTGTCTGATAAGTTATTTATATATAATACCAAGATATGAATAAATAATCAACCGGCTTAAATACTGATAATACAGGTTTTACTTATTCTATTAACATATTGTTGATAAGAATATGAGTTAAAAACTTTATGGTTATGAACGCCTGAAATAGTGATTAAATTGTGTTGATATTGATTGTTTAAGTTATGTGATTAATTTTTGGATTGTTGATTTTAAGTGTACATTATACCATTATTTGAAATATGCAAGAAATACTTTTGAAATGATATCCTCATCCTTTTTACATGTTTTCAACCGTTATCAACAGGGGGATGTGAATTAGTTATTATCTTTTCTTGTATAAAGAAATCCATCTGTTTTACAATTGAGTTTAGGACTGAAGTAAAAATAAAAAGAGAGTAGGAGAGACTTCTTTTTCATTATATAGGCGTAAAGATCATAGATTTTTATGTAAGTTTGTAACCGTTAATAATAAAGTAGAAAATAGAGTATGAGGAAACTCAAAATAACAGAACTGAACCGGCTTACTGTAGACGAATTCAAGAAAGCCGATAAGTTGCCTTTAGCAGTGGTGCTGGATGAAGTACGCAGTTTACACAACATAGGGTCAGTGTTTCGCACATCGGATGCATTTTTGGTAGATTGCATTTATTTATGTGGTATTACAGCCACTCCTCCCCATCCCGAAATGCATAAAACAGCTTTAGGAGCTGAGAATTCGGTGGAGTGGAGATATAAAAAGAATACGCTTGATGCCGTTCAGGAACTTCATGATCAAGGGTTTACCGTATTGGCTATCGAACAGGTGGAAGGCAGTACTTTGCTGGACAAACTGGAACTGGATGCCGATAAAAAATATGCCATCGTAATGGGAAATGAAGTGAAAGGGGTACAGCAGGAAGTGGTCAATGCTTGCGACGGTTGTGTTGAGATTCCCCAATACGGCACAAAACATTCGTTGAATGTATCGGTTACCACAGGAATTATTTTATGGGAGTTTGCCAATAAATTAATGAAATTCAGATAATAAGAGTAAAATTCAAACAGTAGGAATCAGTTAGATTTGTCCGTTTTCAACTAACAATACCACCCGTTCGGTCAGTCGATCCTCTCCCTCCGGATGATATTCTTTCTTCAGGCTGGCACCAAAAAGTGCTGCAAAAGTTTGATAGAATCCGGCTTTAAAGGTCCCATAAAAGCTTTTACCAATTCATAAGAGGAAGAATCCGTTTGACGGTTTACTAACTTTATCAACAGTTTACCCTGTGAAAAGGTTAATTTCTTCATAATCGGTGTATATTGCTCTTTTAGTCCCTTCTCTACGAGTTTCAGGTGCTTTTCCCTGGCTTTTTTGTCAGGCAGTGTTTCTATATATTCGTAAGTTTCTATCACAGCACGGTTAATTTCACGGGCTAATGGCAGGGTTTTCTTCACATTCCTTACCAAGCGGTAGTATTCCCGTCTTTCTTTTTCGTTTTTGAATTTTAATGGTCTGAAAATGTATACATTAGGTAACTGTACAGCTGGAATAGTATCTCCTTTGTATACACATACAGGTACCATGTATCCGTTTATAGTAGTCGTTTGTTGCTGGGAATAAGCAGCAGCGGCTATAAAGGAAAAAAACAATGCTATAAAGAGTTTCCTTTTCATCTTGGTGCAAAAGTAGCAAGAAATATGATTACTCTGTATAGTGGATAAAACTATTTAACTTAAAACACGCCAATGAATTACAAAATGAACAGGTTGTTAAGAGTAATGTTAATTATCTGTATTACAATACTTTTATCGGTGCATAACCTGTGTGCGCAGGAAGTATGGGAAGAACTGGCAGAGCAATTGATGGATGAAGATGAAAACAGTTCGTTTCAATGGGATACTCACTTTGAGGAGCTTTCCGAATTACGTGAAAATCCCATCAATATCAATACAGCAACTAAAGAGCAACTGGAACGTTTTCCATTTCTCTCTGACCAACTGGTAGAGAATATATTGTATTATCTGTACAAATATGGTCCTATGCTTACCCGCAATGAGTTATGGATGATTGAAGATATTGACAGGCAGACTATTCACTATTTACTACCCTTTATTTGCTTTGAAACTCCTGAAAAAGAGCAATATAAACCAAATATAAAGCGAATATTGAAATACGGTAAACAAGAGTTATCAACACGTGTCGATATTCCTTTTTATACGAAGGCCGGGTATCAACAGTACCCGGCAGAAACTTTAAAAAAGAATCCGAACAAACAGTATTTGGGATATGGATATTATCATAATCTGCGATATAGTTTTCATTATCGGGATCAGATTTATGCAGGAATTACTGCTGAAAAGGATGCAGGAGAACCTTTCTTTACCGGACAAAATAAAAAAGGTTATGATTTTTATTCACTATACTTGTTAATTCGTAATATAGGTCATATCAAGACTTTAGCTCTTGGTAATTACCGTGTCAGCTATGGTTATGGACTAGTTATCAACACTGATTTCGGGATGGGAAAAACAGCTACACTCTCTACTTTGGGAAATAAGAGCCGGGGCATACGCAAGCATTCTTCTACCGATGAATATAACTATTTTCAAGGAATGGCAGTCAGCTATAAGTTGGCGAAAAGATGGACATTGGATGGTTTCTATTCTTATCGGAAGATGGATGGTATTGTTGATAACCAATTTATAAGATCGTTGAAAAAAGATGGATATCATCGGTTGTATCGTGAGTTTGAGAAGAAAAATACATTAACTAATCAGTTGGTTGGCAGTAATTTAAATTATAATGGAAAGTACTGTGAGTTAGGATTAACAGCTGTTTATAATGTTTTCAACAAGCCGTTGAATCCTGAGAAGAAGTACTATAATATTTATTATCCCCGTGGAAAGGACTTTTATAATGTGGGAGGAGATTATAAATTCTTTTGGAAACGCTTCTCTTTATTGGGTGAAACGGCTATAGACAAATGTGGTACTTGGGCAACCATGAATATGTTACGTTATTCACCGAAAGGAGGAACACAGTTAATAGTTATGAACAGGTATTATGATGCCAAATATCAATCGGTTTATGCTCGTTCTATAGGAGAGGGAAGTACGGTACAAAATGAGAGTGGATTTTATATAGGATTGGAAACCAGTATTTTAAAGTATATCAAAATGACTTGTTATGGTGATTTTTTCTATTTCCCTTGGAAGAAATATTTAGTAAGCAAAGCAGGAACCAAAGGATTGGATGGATTACTCCAATTAAGTTATTCACCTACTTATGAACTGGAAATGTTTATAAGATATCGTTATAAAAAGAAGGAAAAGGACTTCACTGCTGCGGATAAAACCAAGCAAACTATTCCATCTATTCAGCAGAAATGCCGATACCAATTGAATTATAGCGTGAAAGATAAACTGACATTGAAAACCATAGCGGATTATGTACGCATCAACTTTCGTGGGCAATCTGCTTCCAATGGTTTTCTGGTTTCTCAAAGTGCTGCTTATACATTTCATTTGCTTCCTCTTCAGCTTGATTTGAGTGCCGCATGGTTTAATACGGATGACTATAATTCCCGTCTTACTATCTATGAAAAGAGTGTGCTCTATGCTTTTTCCATGCCTTCATTCTATTATAAAGGTATGCGTGTGGCAGTGAACGCCCGTTATGAATTGAATAAACACATTATCTTGCAGGCCAAGTACGGAACTACCCATTATTTCAATCGGGATAAGATAAGTTCCGCTTTGGAGGAAATTGACGGCAGTACAAAGAGTGACCTTTATTTGCAGTTGAGACTGAAATTTTGAAAAACATTCTGTATTTTTGTACTGTTATCAACTGAAAAAAGAACTATGTCAACAGTCATTTATCCTTCTCCCATCTTCGGTCCGGTACATAGTCGTCGTTTGGGAGTGTCTTTAGGAATCAATCTTCTTCCTGAAGATGGTAAATTTTGTACCTTCGATTGCATTTATTGCGAATGTGGTTTTAATGAAGATCATCGTCCCCAAAAGAAACTGCTACTCGCGAGCAGGTTCGTGAGGCTTTGGAAGCCCGTTTGATTGATATGCGGCAAAATGGTCCTAAACCGGATGTGCTGACTTTTGCCGGTAATGGCGAACCGACGACTCATCCTCATTTTGCAGGAATTATAGAGGATACTTTGGCATTGCGTGATATATATTTTCCTCAGGCAAAAGTGAGTGTATTGAGTAATTCTACTTTTATTCACAAACCGGAGGTATTTGATGCATTGAATAAGATAGATAATAATATATTGAAGCTGGATACTATTGATACGGATTATATTCGATTGACAGACCGCCCGACCGGGCACTATGATGTACGGAAAATTATAAAAGGGATGAAAGCTTTCAAAGGTAATCTGATTATTCAGACCATGTTCATGAAAGGCAAATATCAAGGGCAGGATGTGGATAATACTTCAGATCGGTATGTGCTGCCCTGGCTGGAAACGGTGAAAGAGATTGCTCCCCGTCAGGTGATGATTTACACCATCGACCGTGAAACGCCCGATCATGATTTGGAAAAGGCTACTCATGAGGAATTGGACAGAATAGGAAAATTGATAAAGGATTCCGGCATTCCGGTATCGGTCTCGTATTGAGAAAAAAGTAAGTTGACTTCAAAGGGCAAGTAAGTTGACTTACTTTGCCGATGAAGTGAACTTACTTTGCTCATGAACATATCTTACTTTTTCAGGTCACTATTAAAACATATAATTTATTCCTGGATATTTTTCAAAGACTGGAGATACGTTGTTTCACATACTTGCAATTGAATGGATTTGAATAATAATGGAATATACTTCTATCCCTGATTATAATGATGGAAGCTTTAATCTTTATTCAGAACGAACTGATGAACTTTTTCATCTTTCTGACCAAGGTACATCCAGCTTTTATTCTTGACAAGTCATTGAAAGCCTAATGCTGTCAGTTTGTTCTGTCCGCTTGCGATGAGCTTTGTGATATGAATAAATAACATCACTTTAGCCGATTTCCATCTGAGAATTAATGAATTGTTAGTTCTTTTGCAGGATGCCCATACTTTTGTGAATATAGAACCGTTGTCGCTATATCCATTTTCTGTCCGCTATTTTAACGGGAATTTTTATTTATACTCCATTTTTTGGAACACATGATTCAGGATATGAATCAAAGGGGAGTTTCTTTGCTGGTTGTTGATATGCGGTATAATGGGGGAGGTAACAGCCTTTTAGGAAATATGCTGTTGGAGGCATTGAATATTCATTTATCTATTTCCATAAGCTATGGAAATACAACAAACACGAAGAAAGCACTTGGCTATATGGCAGGAAGGGCTTAGGGATGCGGATAAGGTCTTTTAATGATAAATCTGATTTCAAGATTTTAAAACACCAGTGAGGAGTATGGGGGCATTTTACACTTATTTACTGAAAAAAGGATATTGGCTTTCTATTCCTGTCCTTCATTAGCAGAATAGAATCAAAAAGGAGAGCATTTATTTTAGTCCATAATGCTCTCCTTTCTTATTTTATTTTTCTATAATAGCCTTTGCTTTCTCCAAAGCCACATTGATATTAGGACAGATATTTTCTTTTCCCAGCAGTTCATTAAATCCTGATTTTTCAAGAATTTGATGCACTTTTTCATTCACTCCCGAAAGCACAATCTGAATATTTTCTTTCTTAGACATTTCGCATAGATTAGTCAGGTTGTGAATACCGGTAGAATCAATGAATGGTACTTTACGCATACGTACGATCCGTACTTTGGGACGGTCGCCCAATTCGGACATGATTTCCTCAAACTTGGTAGCGATACCAAAGAAGTAGGGACCGTTGATTTCATATACTTCCACACCTTTGGGAACCATGAGATGTTCTTCGTGCACTTCCAGATCGGATTCATTATTGGGGTCGATTTCATTTTTGATAACCGATATTTCTGTTGTTTCCATGACACGTTTCATGAACAATACACAGGCAATGAGCAAACCTACTTCAATAGCTACGGTCAAATCGAAGATAACAGTCAAGAAGAAAGTGATCAACAGTACGGTGACGTCTGATTTCGGATTCTTCAGCAACGCTTTGAAAGTACGCCAGCCGCTCATGTTATAGGAAACAATCACCAATACACCTGCCAGACAGGCCATCGGGATATATTGTGCCAGAGGCATCAGGAACAAGAGAATCAGCAACAGAATGACTGCATGAATGATACCTGCAACAGGTGATTTTCCACCGTTGTTGATATTGGTCATGGTACGTGCGATGGCTCCTGTAGCAGGAATACCGCCAAACAGCGGAGCGATAATATTGCTGCGCCCTGGGCTATCAGTTCCGTGTTTGAATCGTGGCGGTCACCAATGACACCATCGGCTACGGCAGCAGACAACAGAGATTCTATGGCTCCCAGTACAGCAATGGTGATGGCAACCGGAAATAAATTCTTGATAGCTTCCCAATTTAATTCGGGTACTACTGCATCCGGCAGCTGTGACTGAATGGTAAAACGGTCGCCAATGGTGTCGATACAAGTGATTCCGCCATATGTTTTCATCAGGTACACGGCAATGGTTACTACAATGATGGCAATCAGTGAACCTGGAATCTTTTTTTGAGAACCGGGGAGTCAGTGCGATAATCAGGACGCTGACTATGCTGACAATGGCGTTCCACCAATTAACAGTATCAAAATGACGGAAATACATCATCCATTTACCTATGAAGTCTCCCGGTACTTTTTCTCCTCCGAAGTTCAGTCCGAAGATATCGGCAATCTGTGTCGTAAAGATGGTAACGGCAATACCACTGGTAAATCCTACAATAATGGGATAAGGAATGAATTTGATAACAGCTCCCAGCTTGAATACACCTAATAAAATAAGGAGTACTCCTGCCATAAGAGTTGCTACTGTTAATCCGCTGATGCCGTATTCTTGGATGATTCCATAGATAATTACGATAAATGCTCCGGTAGGTCCGCCTATCTGTACTTTGCTTCCTCCTAATAAAGAGATGATAAATCCTGCTACAATAGCAGTGATGATGCCTTTTTCTGGGGAAACTCCCGAAGCGATACCAAATGCGATAGCCAGTGGAAGTGCAACAATACCTACGATAATTCCGGCCATGAGGTCGGCCATGAAGCTCTCTTTTGAATAATTCTGTAGGGTAGTGAAGAGCTTCGGTTTGAATTCAAATGCTTTCATTTGTCAACTACTTTATGCTATGATTTTAAACGAGTTGCAAAAGTAGATAAAATTAATGTATAAATTAAGGTATTATTCTATTTAAATTCGTATTTTTGTTATTCATAGGGTGTTTTGTTGATAGTAATGGTGCGTTGGGCGGTAGAATCATTTGTGATACTGGTTACATCTCCTTTCGTAGTGAAGTAAACGTAATTTCCTTTATCGTAAAAACGATATACCTTGCAACCGTCATGTTCAAACAGATAGCTGACAGTGTAAGTGGAGTTGTTTTCAGACTCTCCGATTTTTAACGGTATGGACGCACATGAATTAAATCCTATTATAGTAAGGAGGGGAAAAGTGAATAATTTGATGATGTTTTCATAATGGAAAATGTTTAATGTTGTTGTGAACACAAAATATAGGTGTTCTTGTTTATTTTATATAAAGTGAACGTTTAAATTAAATATAAAAACGTAATTGTAATGAATACAATTTTGAAATAAAATATATATCTTTGTGTCATCAACAGATGATCAAATAATACTAACTAATAAAACTAACAATTATGGCTAAAAGCGTAAAAGGTACACAGACAGAGAAAAACTTGCTGACTTCATTTGCAGGTGAATCACAGGCTAGAATGCGTTATACTTACTTTGCAAGTACAGCAAAGAAAGGAAGGTTATGAACAAATAGCAGCTATTTTTACAGAAACAGCCGATCAGGAAAAAGAACATGCAAAACGTATGTTTAAATGGTTGGAAGGCGGTATGGTAGAAATTACTGCCAGCTATCCTGCAGGTATCATTGGTACCACTATGGAAAATTTGAAAGCTGCCGCTGCCGGTGAAAATGAAGAATGGACTACTGATTACCCTCACTTTGCTGATGTGGCCGATCAGGAAGGTTTTCCTGCTATCGCTACTATGTATCGCAGAATCGCTGAAGCTGAAAAGGGGCATGAGGAAAGATATCTGGCTTTATTGAAGAATGTGGAAGAAGGCACAGTATTCAAGAAAGCAGAAGAAACTGTATGGCAGTGCCGTAACTGCGGTTACATTTATGTAGGTACGGAAGCTCCTGAAGTATGTCCTGCATGTCTGCATCCGCAAGCTTATTTCGAAGTGAAGAAGAATAATTATTGATTGAAATAAAACCACTCGTTCATCATGGATCCGGTTTCTCTGAAAAGGGGAAACCGGATTTTTTATTTTTAGGAAATGATTTTTGATTGGTTTTTATTCTTCTCTTTTCCCGTTTACAAATTCCCCCGGTTTCATGCCGAACTGTTTTTGGAAACATTTGGAGAAATAAGACGGATTATTGAATCCTACCATATAACAGATTTCATTGATGCGATATTTGTTTTCTGCCAGCAAGATCGCTGCTTTTTTCAAACGTACCACTTGAATCAGTTCATTAGGGGTGATATTGGCCAATGTCTTTATTTTGGCAAACAGGCCCGAACGGCTGATACACAATTTTTCGGCCAGGAAATCTACGGATAATTCCGGATTGGAGAAATTCTCTTCTATGATTTCATTCATACGGGTAAGGAACTTGTCGTCCATAGAATTATTGGCAATGCTGTTCAGCGGAACCAACGGCATCTTCGAGAATTTCTGACGCAGCAGATTACGCAAGTCTACCAGATTCTTGATACATGCTTCCAAGTATTGCATGGAGAAAGGTTTCTCTATGTAGGCATCTGCACCACAATCCATACCTTCTATCTTGGAGTTGGTATCTGTCTTGGCCGTTAGCAGGATGAAGGGTATATGACTGGTAGCCTGGTTAGTCCTTATTGCTTTGCAGAATTCCACTCCGTCCATGCGTGGCATCATCCAGTCGCTTACAATGAGTGTCACTTCGTTTTCTTTCAGTTTATTCAGTGCTTCTATACCGTCTTCTGCGGTAAGTATGCTGTATTTATCAGCCAGACTACTCGAAAGGAAATTCAACATTTCCTCATTATCATCCACAATCAGCATGGTTGGTTTATGTTTGATAGGAGAACCGGAGAGGTCCTCTTGCAAGATTCCTTCGGGAATGGCTGGGTTGTTCAATAGTGATGTGCCCGTATCCTGTGGCAGGACTTGTGCTTGTTCTATAGGCAACGTTACGATAAAAGATGATCCTTTGTTAACCTCGGATTCCACTTCAATACAGCCATTGTGTGATTCTACGATACTTTTGACAATGCTGAGGCCGATACCTGTTCCCGGCTTGTTATCCATAGCCTGATAGAACGGATGGAATATCTTCTTTTGTTCTTCTTTGCTGATCCCTATGCCGTTATCTGTCACTCGGATTATAAAAGTATGTTGTTCCGGCTGTACGATACAGGTAAGAGTAACTTCATCTTTTGTGTATTTACTGGCATTGGTCAACAGATTGCTGACTAGTTTGGTTACCGCCTCACTGTCTACTATAGCCGTGAAATCTGCTTCAGGATATTTCACAGTAAGCCGTCTCATGTTGGCGATAAGTTCGAAACGTTCACAAACCGCTTTGAGCAGTTGGTGGATATTTTGGGAAGCAAACTTCATTTTCATTCCTTCCTGTTCCACCTTCCGGAAATCCAGCAATTGGTTTACCTGGAACAGCAGACGCTGGCTGTTACGGTCAATAATATTCAGATCGTCGCGTACTGTAGACGGCAGGGACACGGGAGATTTCATTATTTTCTCCAAAGGTCCTATGATAAGGGATACCGGTGTGCGTATTTCGTGGGCTATCATGGTGAAGAACTTGATTTTGGCTTCGTATACTTCTTTTTCCTTGTTGGCGTTCAGTTTGTTTATTTCAGCCGTATGTTTCTTCTCTGTCCGTTTGATGATGAAGCGGATGACGAATCCGAAAGCTATGCAAACCAATACAAAATAGAGCAGTTTGGAAGCGGTGGACCAATAGAAAGGAGGGTGGATGGTGATTTTCAGACTGGTTCCTTTTTCATTCCATATTCCGTCATTATTGGTCGCCTTTACTTTGAAAAGATAGGTTCCTGCGGGCAAATTGGTGTAAGTGGCCTTATTTTGGGAGCCTACATAGTTCCAGTCTTTGTCAAATCCTTCCAGTTTATAGGCGTATTTGTTTTTATTGGGGGTGCAATAGCTTAAAGAGGCATAAAGCAAGCTGAATGCATTTTCTTTATAGGATAGCTCCAGTTCTTCCAACTGGTTGAGAGATTTTGGAAGCAGTTTGTTTCCTACAGGAATTTGTTTATTAAATATTTCTAGTGCAGTAATGACTACTGGAGGACGTACGTGATTCGTTTTAATTTGATGGGGATAGAAAGCATTGAATCCGTTTACTGATCCGATATAAATTTTTCCGTCAGAAGCTTTGATACCTGCATTGGGTAGAAACTGGTCACTTTGTAGTCCGTCACTTTTAGTAAATACCTGGCAACCTTCTCCCGGTATATAGCGGACCAGCCCTTTTGTAGTGGTCAGCCATAATATATGCTGGTCTTCGATAATGCTGCATATATTGTGGCTGGGTATTTCTAACGGGATGGTTTCAAAATTGTCTTCCTCTATATTGTATTTACAAAGTCCGTTCATGGTTCCTGCCCATATCTCTCCATGGCTGTCTATCAGGCAGCAGTTTACTTGGTTATTGGCCAGCGTATTGGGCAGTGTATTG
>ENA-OQMZ01000352-OQMZ01000352.1-human-gut-metagenome-genome-assembly--contig:-NODE-352-length-20007-cov-2.732042_pt1 | contig 20007 bp, 27 predicted proteins | sample MGYA00242621_ERZ504862 | MGnify/ENA primary metagenome ERZ504862 (study PRJEB26092, sample SAMD00036393) | human gut metagenome | host: Homo sapiens | study: EMG produced TPA metagenomics assembly of...
GCTGTATGAACATCAGACTGTCAGCCTGCAGGAGATACAAAAGCGCAGAGAAGCGGGTATCAAAGCATTTTTTGATTGTGCTGCCTACAGCAGCGGGAAAATCGAAAATTGTGGAAGAAGATTTACGGACATTCGCGGAAGGAAAACAAAAGTTTCGTGGACTGATTCTGGTTCCGGGAGTCAATCTTTTGCTGGACTGGGAAGAGAGAATAAAGCTTCGCTGCCAGAGTTAAAAGATAAGATTGATATTCGAACGTATGCCTTCGCGGCCAGACATTATACGGACACTACACCAGACTATTACAATTATCTTGTCGTGGATGAAGCACATCATGCGGTTGCGCCAGTGCTGAAAAGAGTTGTGCAATACTATCGGACAGATTTACGATAGGCCTGACGGCGACGGATCAGCGGCGGATAAAAGGAAGCTGGAAACGGTGTTTGGATCGTATACGACTTCGTTATCTTTAAAAGAAGCGATGGAAAAGGGAGTGGTCGCGAAAGCGAATGTTTACCGGATTGAAACGAATCTTGATCTTTCCAGTGTAAAGTTCAATGGGCGGGATTATGTCAATGCGGATCTGGAAAAAAGAATCCGGGTCACTTCAAGAAATGAGCTGATTATCCAGGTACTTTCAGAGTATTTTACATCCGGCGAAGCGGGCACGAGACAGGGTGTTGTTTTTTGCGTCAATGTTGCGCATGCAAACGAAATGACAAAGCTCCTTAATAAGGCAAATATTTCAGCGGCCAGCTACACAAGACAGACGAAAAATCAAAGTTCTGTTATGAAAGCGTTTAAAGAAAAGGAAATCCGTTTCCTGTGTGCCTGCAATATGATTTCAGAGGGATGGGATTATCCGGAACTCGGCATTCTGGTGATGGCAAGGCCTACGCTTTCCAAGGTTCTTTATCTGCAGCAGGTCGGAAGGGGACTGCGGAAAACGGACACCAAGAAAAATGTGATTGTGATTGACGTAGTCGATGAGTACGGCGCCATGATCAAGCCCTGCAGTATGCATTCTGTTTTTGCCAATCCTTATTATGTTCATTTGGCGATATCACAAAAATGGATTATAAGCCGGGAGACCTGGTGGTGATTGATGGAATGGAAGAGCGGATTGAGCGGATTACAGAGGTGGATATCCATTCTTTTGAAGAAAAATACGGCGATTATCTAAGCCAGGAGCAGGTTGCCAGGGAATATTTTGTGAATACGGGAACCATCACAAGCTGGATCAGAGCCGGAAAATTAACGCCAGAAGTGCAGTACAAATTCGGAAGTAAAACATTATATTTATTCAGTCCGGATGAAGTGGAAAAATATCGGAAGCAGCTTGGAATTAAGGAACACAACGATGCGACCATCAAAGAAGATTTTTTTGCGTTCCTGGAAGAAAGAGATTATTCACTTTCTTATAAAATGCCGTTTCTGCTGGCTTTTATCCGTCATGTGGATTCTATTGGAGATGCAAAAATAGAAGGAGATTCTGGAGGACTATATTGCTTTTTACCAGGACAGAATAACCCGGGGACTTCCAGTAGACCGGAGTACATGCCCGTATAATGAAACGATGCTGCAGGATAAGAAAGCAATGCAGAGAAGTATGCTGACCAATCCGTTTGAGAAATTTGAGAGAAAACGGTTCTTGTATTATTCGAAGGATCTGAGTGTAATCTCGATGAATCATGCGCTGTACAGCCAGATGGAAGCAGGGGACTGGGAGCGGGTGAGAAGGCAGATGGAGGAAGATCTGGCGGAGTATTATGCGAAAGTGGAAGGAGCTGTGCTGGTGAAGAGATAGCAGAAAGAATTTCTTCCCCAGAGATTTGATTTGGAAAGGTGCGTGTAAATATAGCAGGATACAAGAGATTACCGGGTGGAATTTTGAAGATTTTCAGGAAGTTTGAAAATCTGGATTTTACTATGTGGATAAAGCAAAGCTGATTGAACAGCTTTTTGAAAGTAAACGGTAAATTCCGAGTACCTTTTTATCCCACTACATTTATGCCATAATCATACTGACCAAATTAACATAGTCCAAAAAGTTCAGTACTCAACTTTTTAGACTGACTATAATTAAGGGAGGGATGGTATGGCTACGCAAACCAGTCTTATAGCGCAGCAGGTCAGGATCCGGCAGTGGGCAGAACAAATTCGTGCCTGTCAGAACCGTCCGGCGGTCATGGATGTTGACACCTGGTGCGTACAGAACAATCTCACAAAATCTAATTCTCTGAGATTTCAAGAGACGATGTGTTAGATGCGTATGAGGATATGGAAGAGGAGGCCGGATTATTAATCCCACATCCACAGAACGAACCGGTCATAGGTGTGATAGATACACAGTTCAATGAAAAGGTGTATTTTCACGAGTGGGTTGAATATAAAAATCTTTTGGATCCTAATATTCCTCTGTCCAGGAAAGATTATGAACACGGAACAGCTGTCAGCTATATTATCGTAGATGGTCCACAGGGAAACCCGGAGCTTGCGGATGGCTGCGGCAGATTTCGTGTAAGACATTTTGGCGTGGCAACAAATAACGGATTTAGTTCTTTTACTGTTCTGAAAATGATCCGAAATATTGTTGCGTCTAATCGAGATATTAAAGTCTGGAATTTATCGCTGGGGTCAAAGCTTGAAATCAAACCAAATTTTATTTCGCCGGAGGTGCAGAGCTGGATCGTATTCAGAGTGAATATGACGTTATTTTTGTGGTAGCAGGTACAAATATTCCGGCAGGAGTTACCAAAAAGAATATGAGAATTGGATTTCCGGCAGATTCCCTGAATTCTATGGTGGTTAATGCTGTGGATTTTGCAGGAAACTCTGCTTCTTATACCAGGATTGGACCTGTTCTGTCGTTTTTTCATAAACCGGATGTCAGTTATTATGGTGGTGATGGAACGGTCTATACAGATAAAATGGTGGTATGCAAAGACGATATGGGAGCAGCATACGTAGCGGGAACTTCATTTGCAGCGCCATGGATTTCACGTAAACTGGCATATTTGATTCATATTATGGGATTAAGCCGGGAAGTGGCGAAAGCATTGCTGATTGATGCAGCTGCCGGATGGAATCGAAGAGATGATATTTCACATAGAATCGGATATGGTGTTGTGCCAAAGCATATTAATGAGGTTTTAAAAACACCGGATGATGAAATACGTTTCATTATGACAGGGGCATCGGAGGAATATGAAACTTATACTTATAATCTGCCAGTGCCTGTTGTAGATCATGCGCACCCGTTTTATGCAAGAGCTACCCTGGCATATTTTCCACAGTGCGATCGCAAACAGGGTGTTGACTATACGAGTACAGAAATGGATATTCAGTTTGGCAGAGTTGTTGCCAAAAGAGGGTCAACCATGATTAAAGCAATTGATGACAATCGACAGTCTGAAGAGAAACAGATTACTTTGTACGAAGAAGATGCAAGAAAAATGTATCGCAAATGGGATAATGTGAAACATATCAGTGAAAAAATAAAAAGAAAAAAGGGTTCCCCGAAAGGCTTATGATTCTGGGTTATGGGGACTTAAGATTAATACGAAAGAACGCTTGCAGAAAAGAAAAGATTCTCTTCCGTTTGGTGTGGTTGTAACGTTAAAAGAGATGAATGGAGTAAATCGTATAGACGATTTTGTGAAGATGTGTCTTGCAAGAGGTTGGCTGGTTCAGAGACTTGATATTGAAAATCAGCTGGATTTGTATGCTAAGGCGGAGGAAGAGATTGAATTTGAATGAGGCGCAAGCGAAAGGATTTAACTTATGAAAATCACATCAGGCCTCGGCTCCATTGATGACTATCCCCGTTACGTCCGCGCCGGTGCAGACGAGCTGTTTTGCGGTTACGTTCCATTTTCCTGGTCAGAAAAATACGGAACGGTTCTGCCGCTGAATCGGAGAGAGGTTTTAAACTATAACGTACAAATTGGATCGTTCAGTGAACTGGAAATTCTGGCCAATATGGTGCAGAAATACCAGAAGCCAGTGCATCTGGCGTTCAATTCGCTGTATTACCGGCCGGAACAGTATGAAGAAATTGCACGGATCATCCAACAGTGCCGCAGCATAGGGTTTGAAAGTTATATTCTTGCGGATCCCGCGCTGCTTGTGTACCTGCGAAAAGAAAAGATCGACTGTGAGGTGCATCTGAGCGGGGATTTGGGAACGGTGAATTCTGCGATGACAGAGGTTTTTGCGAAAGAATACCCGAAGAGGATCATTTTCCAGCGCAAAAATACGATCTCGGAAATGCGTGCAGTGATTCGGCATATAACTGCGCAGAAAGAAGCCGCTCGAAAAGAATGGACTTATCCAACGGAGTTCGAGGCATTTGCTTTGAATGAACTGTGCCAGTTCAGTGGTGCTTTCTGCAATTCCCTGCACTGCGATGAAATGGGATATCTTTGCCGGGTTCCTTACTGGAAGAAACCGATGTCGCTTTCAGAATCTAAATTAGAAAAACAAGAAAAAAATCATCCGGGAGAAAATATTTCTATATCCGAATGGGATTCTGCATCAGAACTGACGAATCCTGTATCGGAAGATGGTTACCTCTGCGGCGCAACCGGCTGCGGCCTGTGTACATTAAAACAGCTTTCCGATGCTGGAATCACTCATCTGAAGCTGGTAGGCCGGGGAAATTATACCGATTTTATGGAGCGTGATATCCGAAATCTGCGCCGCACGCTGGAGATTCTGGAGGATTCTTCTACGGAAGAAGAATATATCCGAGCGATGAAAGCAGAGCTTTTTCCAAATGGATGCAGTCACATGTGCTATGCCAGATAAAATATGTCAACTCTTTCTGAAGTAATGCATTTGGGATTGACATATTTTCGTATCACATATAATATAATGTTAAAGACAGGCAACTTGAGTGTCTGCCAAGCGGTAAAGTAAGATGTTGTGCCAGAAAGCAGTGTCTTATGAGCTTTATAAGGGTTTAACACAATCTGGCTAGAGGTTAGTCCTCGAAAGAAAATGTAAGAAAGGCTCTGTGTATGCAGGGTCTTTCTTAATCTAAAGAAATAGTGGAGAACGTAATGAGAAATGTTTTCCCAGCACGCTTTAATAATTAACATAATGATGAATCGTCTTCTGCGCCAGATGATACTGCTCCAGTGTCATGGCGATTTTTCCTTTTTTCAGGGAAATTAGCTTTGCGGCATTTCTGATTTCCGGCATTCTGGGATCGGTAAATTATTATAAGAGCGGGAACCTTGACCTGAAAACGGCAGGTGTACTCTCGGCCGGAAGTTTTGTCGGCGCGCTTGCCGGTGTCAAGATCAACCTTCTGATTCCGGCGGACACGATGAAAATGATTTTATATCTCGTTGTCCTGCTTTCGGGAATTTCCATCCTGCTTCGGAAAGACAAGCCGGGAAATACAGAGAAAAAAGCAGTCCAGAGCGTTCCGTTTTACCTGGTACTTGGTGCTGTAACCGGTGCTGTCTGTGCCGCTTCCGGTGCAGGCGGGCCGGTGCTTGTAATGCCGATTCTGACACTGCTCGGGATTCCGGCGTACACCGCAGTCGGTATTTCCCTGTTTGATTCGATTTTCATCGCCGTACCATCGGCAGCAGGTTATCTGATCGCAGCAGCCGGAAATAAAGAAGTCTTCCTGCTTCTGCCGGTACTCCTGGTCGCACATGGCATCGGTGTCTTTGCCGGAAGCAAAAATGCAACGAAAATCAACCAGACGCTGCTGAAACGGATCGTGGCTGTGGCTTCGATTGCGATCGCGTGCATCAAACTCTTTCTCTGATTGAAAAATCAGCGCTTTGCACACAAACTTTAGTTAGAAGCGTATCCCAATTGTTCTTATTGACTAAATATTTCCTCAGGGAATACAATATAGAAAAAGCAAAAAGGAGGGATACCATGCAGGCACTTTCAAAGAAAAAAACCGGTGATATCTGTACCATCAAATGGATGTTTGGAATCCCTGATGTTCTGGATTTCCTCCGAAGCCGTAAAATCAAAGAAGGCAGCACCGTACAGGTCATCCAGAGAATAAACGGTGGATTGATCCTTGGCATGGATGGAAAACGGATTGCAATGTGTGATGCAGCTGCAGACCGGATTCAGGTATGAAAGGAAGAAAAATCAAAATGAGCGGAACCTTGGAAGAGGAGCCGCTCATTTTGATTTTCCAAATACCCACAAAAGAATTTTCGTAGATAAGTATGCAGACTACGGAAATGATTTTTAATAAATATGTGCCAGGAAGTTTTCAAGCTTTTCTTTACATAGAACCGTTGCGAAACAGCCGCCAGATAGAGTAAAATAGAGCAGATCTTAAGAAAAAGGAAGTTGGAATTTTATGACATTATTAGAACAGATACAAAAAGAACATGCCGCTGCTTTTACGCACGGCGGAAAATTTCATGCGGATGATGTGTTCTCTGCGGCACTGCTTCTGCATTTTAATCCGCAGCTTACTATCCAGCGCGGAAATCGTGTGCCGGAGGATTTTGCCGGGATTGTTTTTGATATTGGAAGAGGAGAATACGACCATCACCAGAAAGACAGCCGGATCCGGGAAAACCAGGTTCCGTACGCGGCGTTTGGCCTTTTATGGGAGGCACTTGGCACAGAAATTTTAAGTCCGGAGATGGCCGCGCGGTTTGACGAGAAGTTTGTACAGCCGCTCGATCTCAATGATAATACAGGAGAAAAGAATGAACTCGCCAGTATGATCGGCATGTTCAATCCGGTATGGGATGATAACAGCGGAAGCGATGCTGCTTTCCTGGAAGCGGTGGCAGTGGCCGGACGGATTTTGGAACATAAATGGGAGCGTTTTCGTGCGGATGAGCGGGCGGAGCAGCAGTTTGCAGCTCTTCTTGCCGAACACAGGAAGCGGATTGCAGCGGAGAAAAAGGCAGGAACAATGGATGAAAAGATTCTGATTCTGTCGGAATTTTTTCCATGTCAGAAACAGCTTTCCGCGACTGAAATTGCATTTCTGATATTCCCATCGAACCGCGGCGGTTACTGCGTGCAGCCGGTTCGAAAAGAAAATTCATCCAATTACAAGTATGATTTTCCGGAAACATGGCTTGGCCTGGAAAAGAAGCACTGCAGGAAGCGACTGGGCTTTCCGATGTGTCTTTCTGCCACAAAGGAGGATTTCTTCTCACCGCAGAAACGCTTGACGATGCCGTCGCTGCCTGTCGCATCAGCCTTGCGGGAATGCCAAAAGCACCGGTTCTGATCCACATCGGTACCGATGCGATTGATGCGGATGACGCGCTTTTGTGGCAGATGCCGGGCATGGAGCATGCAGTTATTCTTCATAAACCGCTGCCGGAGGCCCCGGAACTGAACATCTGTGGCTGTTATGCCGTGTCATCACTTGAAAAAGCAGAATGGAAGATACGCCTGCGGGAATATCTGGCGGACCTGTTAAAAGAAAAGCCGGAGGCTGTCTGTGTCAGCGGCGATCTCTTTGCGGCTTATCCGGTCATGCATCAGCTTCGGAAGAAACATATTCCGGTTCTGACCGCATCGGAGCAGAACGGAAAGCGGATTCTGGTCCGCATTCCGTCCGGTTCCTGAAAAATTACAGATAATCTCTCTCAATTTCGCGCGTTAAACAAGAAAAATTCCTCAATATGTAACTTGTTCCTTTGCATCTGCTGCTATCTGTGATACAATATAGAAAATACGTGAAATTTTGGAACAATGGAAAAAAATGATAGTATTTTTCGTTTAACTTCGAAAAAACAGGCCAGACTTCACAGGAACGATACAATTTTGTAATCCGAAATCCGAATGGCCTGGTTATAAGAAATCGACAAACAGCAGAGAGGAGAGGGCAATAAATATGATTTCAAAGAAAAAATTTGGCACAACAGTAACAGCGTTCGGTGTGGCAGCTGGAATGCTTCTCGGTTCGGCAGCACCGGCTCATGCGGAGGAGACGGCGAAAACGGTGCAGGAAACGCAGAAAGAACAGGCAGATGCACCGTCCACACAGAGTGAAACGGAGAATGAGAACGCAGAAAAAATGATTGCTCCGGCAGAAGAGACTGAGAAACCGGGGGAAGAAACAGCAGCATCGTCAGATGAGACTGCAGCTTCCACGGAAGATCCGGAAACACCAGATCCTGCTGAGGATCCAACTCCTAGCGAGACACCGGAAGATCCGGCTCCGAGTGAGACGCCGGAGCCAACGCCAAGTGAAACACCGACACCAACTCCGAGCGAAACGCCGGAACCGTCTGTGACCCGGAGCCAAGCGAAACACCGACGCCAACCCCGTCCGAGACACCGGCGCCGACAGAAACTCCGGTTCCAACTGAGACACCAACACCAACGCCGACCGAAACGCCAAAGAGCGATGAAACACAGGCGGATGACTGGATTCAGACGATTGATTATGGAAAATATATCAGCGCCATGAAAAAAGATCTCCGTGCAGGCTTTGCGCAGATCGATAAAACATACGCCTACGCCAAGGTCGACACGAAGTTAAATGTCCGTGAGAGCGGTTCCACCAGTGCACGGATCGTCGGAACCCTTCCGGCAAAAGCACTCTGCTTTGTGATTGCTGATGCAGATCAGGAGTGGGTTTACATCGAGTCCGGTGATGTCCGCGGTTTTGTCCGTACGGATTATCTGCAGCAGGGAAAGGAAGCCCTGGAATATGTGACCAGCACTGGAGAAGACCAGATGAAACTTGCGGATCAGATCATCGATCCATCTGAAAATGAAGCATTCAACTATAAAAAAGAGACTATATATGAAGTAAAAACTTCAACCGGAAACGGTATCATTACATTTGCAAAACAGTTTGTCGGCAGACCGTATGTCTGGGGCGGAAACTCTCTGACGGACGGCATTGACTGCTCCCACTTTGTATGGCAGATTCTGACACGCTGCGGCGCATACGATGGTGAATATACAACATCCGATGGCTGGCGCAGTCTTGGAACCGAGGTTACAAGCCTCGATGAAGCGCGTACAGGCGATGTCATCTGCTATAACGGCCATGTCGCACTGTACGACGGCGAGGGAAAAATCGTGGAGGCACTGAACGAAAAAGCAGGCATCACCTGCAACCGCCCGGTAGACTGCGACACGATTCTGACGATCCGCCGCTTTGCAGCCGATGATGAAATCGGCGGAACAAACGCCGAAAAGATCTGGAATTACTTCCTGATGCACGGCTTCACAAAAGAAGGAGCCGCAGGAATCATGGGAAATATTGCAAACGAGGCATCTACAGACCTCAATCCGACACTGCTTGAGTACGGCTCCACCAGCCGCACGAGCCTCAGCGGAGAGCAGTACACCAATCTTGTCGATGCCGGAATCATCTCACGAGATGAAGTCATCCGCAGCGCCCGCTTCGGCCTTTACAGCGGCGGAAGATACGGTTACGGTCTCTGCGGATTCACGGATCCGACCATCAAAGAGTATCTGTGCCGCTATACCATCGACCTCGGAAAGAGTCTCGGAAGCCTGTCCGGACAGCTCGACAGTCTGCTCGCTTATCTGAACGATTACAATCCGAATCTTCTGGACCGCCTGAAAAACGCAGAAGATGTCGACACAGCAGCGACATCTTTTATGCGCGAATACGAAAAATGCGCAAATCAGGGTACGCAGCAGAAACTCCGCACAACAGCAGCAGAGCAGATCTACAATGTGATGGAATCGTACGATTCACCGGTGGATGTGGAATAAAAGAACAAAAAAATTTATCAATAAGAAAGTGCCTGTCAGGCTGAAAAACACTGACAGGCACTTTCTTTACGATTGATTATTTTTCCTGTGAATCCAGAATAATTTTCCTGCAGTCCAGAAGCGACGGACTCACATGATCACAGATCGGCGCGAGTTCTTCCGTATATGGTGTCAGATCCGGGATCATGCAGGAGACAGCGCCGGAGGCGCGGGCAGCTTTGAGACCGTTGATGCTGTCCTCGGCTACCATGCACTCTGCAATCGGAACCTGCAGAAGAGAAGCGGCCTTTAAGAAAATCTCCGGGTCCGGTTTGCTGTTTACAACCTCATCTCCACAGACCGAAGCATCGATATACTGGTCAATGCCGGACTGTTTCCAGTATCCTTCCGCAACGCGCCGTGTTGTGGAAGTGGCAACCGCAACTTTAATCGAATGTTCCTTCAGCCAGGAAAGAAACTCGTGAAGTCCCGGCTTTTCCGGTACACCATTTCGCTGAATATAATCATTCAGATACGCCGAGCGGATCGCGCGTCCCTCATCGTATGTCACCTTTCCGTGAAACCACTCCTCAAACAGCTTTCTGCTCCGTGGAAGCGCGCTGCCGCGCATCTGTGAGAGATGTTCCTCCGTGAGCGTAAAATTCAGCTCCCGGGCAGCTTTGAGCCAGCCTCTTTCATTACAATCTCGGTATCAAACAGGATACCATCCATATCGAATAATACTGCCTTTATCATAAACATGACCTCCAAAGCACTTCTGTATTTTCAGTTGCTTAAATACTATGTTCAGTATACGAAAAATCCCGAAAAAAGACAAGTCCATGAGACAAACAGAAGACCACAAATTATACTTGACTTCAACCTGGCTTGAAGTGATATGCTGTCAAAAAACGACAAATCAGGAGGAATGACAAAATGGAAAAGTCAACGGTTTATTTTACCGACTTTCGATGTCCGGTTGGAACGAGTCAGCTTGACAAGTTGAAAAAACTCTGTATCGCTGCCGGCATCAAAGATATTGATATGGAAGGGAAATTCGTCGCAATCAAAATGCATTTCGGCGAACTAGGAAACATGGCGTTTCTTCGCCCGAATTATGCGAAAGTGGTTGCCGATCTCTGCAAAGAGCAGGGCGGTCTTCCGTTTCTGACAGACTGCAATACGCTGTATCCAGGCAGCAGAAAGAATGCGCTGGAACATCTTGACTGCGCAAATCTGAATGGATTTAATACCGTTACGACCGGTTGCCAGATTATCATCGGAGACGGTCTGCGCGGAACCGATGAAGTAGAAGTTCCGGTTGTCAACGGAGAATACTGCAAAACAGCATTGATTGGCCATGCGATCATGGACGCAGATATTTTTATCAGTCTGAGCCATTTCAAAGGCCATGAAGCAACGGGCTTTGGCGGTGCACTGAAAAATATCGGTATGGGATGCGGAAGCCGCGCCGGAAAGATGCAGCAGCATGCTAGTGGAAAACCGGCGATCAATACGGATGTCTGTCGTGCTGCCGCCGCTGTGCAAAAGAATGCGGAAGCGATGCAATTTCCTATGTGGATAAAAAAGCAGTCATTGACTATGACAAATGCAAAGGATGCGGCCGCTGCATCGGTGCCTGCAGTTTTGATGCGGTTTACAATCCAAACAGCAGTGCAAACGAGCTTCTCGACCGGAAAATGGCGGAGTATGCACAGGCTGTCTGTCATGGACGTCCGTGCTTCCATATTTCTCTGGTACAGGATATCAGCCCGAACTGTGACTGCATGGTGAGAACGATGCTCCGATCCTGCCGGATATCGGAATGTTTGCAAGCTTCGACCCGGTTGCCCTTGACCAGGCGTGTGCCGATGCCTGCCTGAAGGCAACGCCGATCGAAAACAGCCAGCTTGGCGAGCACCTTGCACAGCCGGGATGGCACTGCCACCACGATCATTTCAAAGATTCCAACCCGAATATTGAATGGGAGGCAACCCTTGATCAGGCGGAAAAGATCGGCCTTGGTACGAGACAGTATGAACTGAAACGAATCAAATAGTTTCTCAAACAGAAAAAGCGCTGCGTCACACTCCTGTGCGGCGAAACAGCAGCGAAACACAATGAGAAAGCTCCAGCTTCAAAGAGAAACTGGAGCTTTTTACGATCAGGTTTTTGCATTGCTTTTTGAGTCTGCTATTGTTTTATCCGTCTTATATCATCTTCAAAAACGCCTTATGAATCCGCACATCCGGGTCGAGTTCCGGGTGGAAGGAGAAGGCCATCTGGTTTTTGTATTTTACACCGACGATCCGCTCTTCCACAACCGCGAGCACTTCCACGCCGTCCCCCACAGATGCGATATACGGCGCACGGATAAACGTCATCGGCACTGTTCCGATGCCTGCAACCGGTGCTTCTGTGTGGAAGCTGCCTAACTGGCGGCCGTAGGCATTCCGCCTGATGCACATCGGAATCGTGCGAAATACTGTTCCGGCTGTCCCTTGATCTGTCCGTCGATCGTTTCGGCCAGAAGAATCGCACCGGCACAGGTCGCGAGAACCGGCATACCGTTTTCAATCTGGCTTTTAATGGTATCGAACATGCCAAGCTCTTTTAAGAGCTTTCCCTGAACGGTACTCTCACCGCCCGGCAGTACAAGTGCATCATAAGGCTCGGAAAGATCACGGGCCTGCCGCAGTTCGATGCATTCGGCGCCAAGCTGCTCTAATACTTTCTCATGTTCTGCAAACGCACCCTGCAGTGCAAGCACTCCAATTTTCATTATTTTCCTCTTTCTGCCATCAGTAAAGCGATTTCCTGCTCATTGATGCCGACCATAGCCTCGCCGAGATCAGCGGAGAGTTCTGCGATCAGTTTCGCATCGGTGTAGTTGGTAACGGCTTTTACGATGGAAGCCGCACGTTTTGCCGGGTTGCCTGATTTGAAGATACCGGAACCAACAAAAACACCCTCTGCTCCAAGCTGCATCATCAGTGCTGCATCGGCAGGAGTTGCCACACCGCCGGCTGCAAAGTTGACAACCGGGAGACGGCCGTTGTCATGAACATACTGAACAAGGTCGTACGGAACCTGCAGGACCTTGGCTGCCTCAAACAGCTCATCTTCACGCATAGAGGTCAGTTTCTGGATTTCGCTGTTCATTTTTCTCATATGGCGGACGGCCTGTACGATATCGCCGGTTCCCGGTTCACCTTTGGTACGGATCATGGATGCGCCCTCATTGATCCGGCGGAGTGCCTCACCGAGATCCTTTGCACCGCAGACAAACGGTACTTTGAAGCTTCGTTTGTTGATATGGTAAACATCATCTGCCGGAGAGAGAACCTCACTCTCATCAATGTAGTCGATTTCGATGGCTTCGAGTACCTGCGCCTCTACAAAGTGTCCAATACGGCATTTTGCCATAACCGGGATAGAAACGGCTTCTTGAATGCCGCGGATCATCTTCGGATCACTCATACGGGAAACGCCGCCGGCTGCACGGATGTCTGCAGGAATCCGCTCCAGTGCCATAACGGCACAGGCACCAGCTTCCTCTGCAATATGTGCCTGCTCCGGAGTGGTAACATCCATGATGACGCCGCCCTTTAACATCTGAGCCAGTTCTTTGTTCAGCTTGTATCTCTCGTTTACTGCTGTCATAATAATCTCCTCCGTGTCTGATAAATTACAGGTGATAAATTTTAGTTCCTGTTTTAGCTTTACTTTTGCTCTGCCACACAGTATACTGGTAAAGTGACTATAAAAAAATTGCCAAAACAAATATATTCAGTAAGGTCAGATGAGAGGAGAACGGTCGGATGCTGACGTATAATTTTGCGAATATAGGGTCAGATTCCCTGTATGAATATTTATATAAATGTATCAAAAATGACATATTGCTGGGAAATATCCGCCCTGGAGAGAAGCTGCCGTCGAAACGGACGTTCGCGAAAAATCTGGGTATCAGCGTCATTACCGTCGAGAATGCCTATGCGCAGCTTGTTGCGGAAGGCTATCTGTATTCCATGCCAAAGCGCGGATTTTATGCAGCTGATCTGGAAATTGAGGATTCCATGCGGGATGCGGTGCCAAAAGAGATCCTGCAGGTGGCAAACGGGGAGACTTCCTATTTTGCGGATTTTTCCAGTAACCAGACGGACAGCGAGATTTTTCCGTTTACAATCTGGACGCGGACGGTGCGTGCTGTCCTGAATGACAACCGGATCCAGCTCATGATCAATTCTCCGTGCGCCGGGATTTTAAAGCTGCGCAGTGCGATTGCAAAATATCTGCGCGAGTTTCGTGGAATGCAGGTGCTGCCGGAGCAGATTATTGTCGGCGCAGGAACGGAGTATCTGCATAACCTTCTGATTCAGCTTCTTGGGAACGATCTTGTTTATGGAGTAGAGGATCCCGGGTATCACAAAATTGCGCGGATTTATGAGAGTATGAAGGTACGGTACGAGCCAGTGCCGCTCGATCAGGACGGTGTTTCGGTGCAGGAGCTGGAAAAAAGATCGGTTGATATTATTCATACCTCTCCGTCCCATCACTTTCCAACCGGAACAGTCATGCCGGTCAGCCGTCGCTATGAACTGCTCGGCTGGGCAGCAAAATCAGAGCATCACTATATCATTGAGGACGATTACGACAGCGAGCTGCGTCTCGGCGGAAAGCCGTTTCCGACACTGCAGAGTATCGACGTTTCGGACAAAGTTATCTATATGAATACCTTTACGAAAACACTTGCCTCCACGGTACGGATCAGCTACATGGTGCTTCCGCAGACACTGGCAGAGAAATTTTACCGCGAACTGTCGTTTTATTCGTGTACCGTTTCCAACTTTGAGCAGTACACACTGGCAGAGTTTATTGAGAACGGCAGTTTCGAAAAACATATCAACCGGCTGCGGAACTATTATCAGAACAAACGAGATCTGATTTTACGGGCGCTTGAAAAGAAGCCGCTCGGTGATTATGTGACCATCGAGGAAGAAGAAGCCGGCGTTCATTTTCTGATGCATCTTCGCACGGATTTGAAAGAAGAGTCGATTGTCACGCAGGCGAAATCCCGTGGTGTGAAATTAAAGCCGCTCTCCGGCTATTACGCGGATGCGGCGGAGGCAATAAAGCAGGAAAATACGTATGTCATGAACTATTCCTCTATCGATCCGGCTGCAATGGAGCGGGCGGCGGGAGTGCTGCTTCATATTCTGCGGGCGCATATGACGGAAAACACATTTGAGGCAGAGATGAAAAAGAGCCAGGAATAATCATAAATTGATCCACAGAAATAACTGCAGGGAATGAGCTTCTCTGATGCCCAGCAGTTTCTATTACAAACTCATAAAGGAGAAAAGCATATGACGAATCGTGAAATGATGGAGATTGCCATGAGGCAGTCTGCGGAAGATATGGGGTGCCGTGTGGAAGATCTCAAGGCGGACAAAAATGTTGTTGTTCCCATAAATTTAGGAAAGAAGGCCCGCAAATATTTGAAAGAGCTATTACCTGCAATCTGGTTTCTTATGGAAATAATATCATGGCGGCTTCCATACCGGAGACTATGGATCTGGTATCTGCGTATGTAGACAAATTCGAGTTTTACCACTGTTTTGAGACACCAAACATGCATTGGCTGAATGAACGTTTAGCTGAAAAAGGTCACAAAATATGTTTCATGGCAGAATACTATCTGCCGGACATCAGCCGGATACCGACTCTTTCCTGCGCCTATGAGACACGAGTATTGACACAGGAAAATTTTGCGGATTTGTATCGACCGGAATGGAGCAATGCGCTTTGCGAAGATCGGAAGAATCTGGATGTACTTGGCGTCGGCGCATATGACGGAAGCACGCTGGTGGGACTTGCTGCCTGTTCTGCCGATTGCGACGATATGTGGCAGATTGGTGTGGATGTCTTGCCGGAATACAGACGACAGGGGATTGCCTCTGCACTGACAAGCAGACTTACAAAAGAGATCATAAACAGGGGAAAAGTACCTTTTTACTGTACCGCCTGGTCTAATGTCAGATCTGTAAGAAACGCTGTCAAAAGCGGTTTTATACCGGCATGGGTAGAAATGACTGCAAAACCGACAAATATTGTTGATGAGATGAATTTATGAAGGAACCTTCCCTGTCGATTCCCGCTGAATCAGCTGTGCATGCAACAAATACGTACTGATTGGGATGTGATTGAGAAGACTTGACAATGCAAAAAATCCACTTTTTCCGAGCTCCAGCCGATCTTGTCTGATGGTTGTAAGGGGCGGTGACGTACAAGCAGCAATCGGCAGATCATCAAATCCGATAATGCTGATATCATCAGGAATCTGGAATCCCAGCTGCTGACATTGCGTGAGCGTTGCACTAGCAAGGGTATCCTGGTTGCAAATAATAGCAGTGATTCCGTTTTCCAGAAAACGGGGAAGATGCTTTTCCATACATTCTGACAGATAATAAGAACAGCCGATCGCAGCAGGAGAAGTCTTCAGTCCATGCTGGTGCATGGAACGGAGAAAGGCAGCATGGCGTGCCTGGAGAACCCGGGCACCGAGGGAGCTGCTCAGATAGGCGATCTTCCGGTGTCCAAGTCCGGCAAGATAAGAGACGGCAAGCTCCATTCCCTCCTCATTATCAATACCTACATAAGCGGTGGAAGGATTCCCTACTATATAGTTGTCGAAAAGAACAGCCGGTGTGCGGCTGATTTTAAAGTCCTGAATCCAGGGATCGCTCAGGGAAAAGCCGATCACAAAAGCTCCTATATAATCATGCTCCAGCATGAAAACATCATATTGCCGGTTTCTTTGGGTCTTAATATCAACAGGCACAATTTCAACATCAAAGCCTGCAGGTTCTGCCATCTGACGAAAACCTACCAGGATATCATAGGCAAAATGATGCGGTTCCTGATACCGCATATTCTCTTTTTCTATTATAATACAGATTTTTTTCGTCGGTTTCTTATAACGCCGCAGCTTCGTATAACCCAGAGCCACGGCAGTTTCCAAAACCTGTTTCCGTAAAGCTTCGCTGATATCAGGCGCGTCATTGAGCGCTTTAGATACCGTGCTCTTGGAAACTCACATTTTATCAGCAATATCCTGAATGGTAGTCATAATCGGCAATCCTTTCACAAAACAAAAAATGTAAACTCCCAGCTATCATAGGTGTCAAAAGACCTTTTGATCCCGGTATCATTATATAAAATCATAAGATAAAAAGCAATCAATACCTTGAAAAAGAAATGTTTCGTTAAGTTTCGAAGAAAGAAAGCATCCTGCACAAAAATCATCCTGAAAATTATCTGAATTTTACGAAAGCGCAGGGAAAAATGGAAATTGATTGACGAAGAAATAAAAAAGGCTTATAGTAAAGCTACGAAACAATACGAAACAAAAAAGTGATCGTGTTTCTTACAAGGATGCAAAAAACAGCTTTAGAGCTATGCGGGAGGAAAATGAGATGGAATTTAGCGGTGTATACCATAAAACTTCAGAACAGATGAGTTATGCCCTGGATGAGGACAGACTGATTGTCAATATCAAGACAGGATATGATGTAAAACAGGTTTTTATCCATTACGGAGATCCTTATGAAGCCGGAATTTTGGGTGGAAAAGAAAAATGGATCGGGAAAAGAGAGGAAATCATATATAAAAAACGTCTGCCTTATCAGATCTGGTGGACAACAACGCTTCTTCCGGAATACAAAAGATGCAAATATTATTTCGAGCTGCGGACGGAAAAGGAAGTCTGGTATTATTTTGAGGATGGTTTCCTGACAGAAGAACAGCTCCGGATGGATGGCCGTATGCAGCAGTGCTTTATTGTACCCTGGATGAACCCGGCAGATATCAATCGCACACCGGCATGGGTAAACGAAACGATCTGGTATCAGATTTTCCCGGATCGGTTCTGCAACGGGACACCGGAAAAAAACGGAGATGATATCACACCCTGGAGAAATCACGGAACCGTAACAAACGAAGAAAAATTCGGAGGAAACCTGGAAGGGATCCGTCAGAGATTATCGTATCTGCAGGAACTTGGGATTACCGGTATTTATCTGAATCCGATCATGAAAGCAGAGTCCAACCACAAATATGACACGACCGATTATACAAAAATAGATCCGTTTTTTGGCGATGCGGATACAATGAAAGTGCTTTGCAAAGAAGCACATGAAAAAGGAATCCGCATTATGGTAGATGCAGTGTTTAATCATAGTGGAAGAAAATTTGAGCCGTGGATAGATATCCTGGAGCATGGAAAAGAGTCTCGTTATGCGGACTGGTTTATGGTAGAGGACTGGGAACAGGTTCAAAAAAGGGGAGACACCAGAGACCGACGGTTCTATTCCTTTGCATTTACAGACGGGATGCCAAAGCTGAACACAAACAACGAAGAGGTGATACAGTATTTCTGTAAAATCTGTGAGGACTGGGTACGGGAGTTTGATATCGACGGAATTCGTTTCGATGTAGGAAACGAAGTGTCGCACAGGTTCTTAAAGCGGATAAGAGAGCATTTAAAAACGATAAAGCCGGATATTTATCTTCTGGGGGAAATCTGGCATGATGCAAGCCAGTGGCTGCAGGGAGATGAATATGATTCTGTCATGAACTACCCGCTGCTGAGCGGAATCCATGATTTCTTTCTTGATAAAACAATGAAAAAAGAAGAATTTGAATATATGGTAAACCGTTGCTATACCATGTATATGCAGCAGAATAACGATGTACTTTTTAATCTCCTGGATTCCCACGATACCGAGAGGCTGATGAACCGTTTTCACGATCTGGACAAGTTCTACCAGCAGCTTGCAATCCTTTTTACGCTTCCGGGAAGCCCCTGTATTTATTATGGAACGGAGATCGCAATGGAAGGCGCTCATGATCCGGACTGCAGAAGATGTATGCCTTGGAGTGAAATTGAAAGCGAAGAGAATCAGAAAAAAATTGCAACGATGCGGAAACTGATCATGCTTCGAAGAAATGAAAAAGTGTGCAGAAGCCTGCATTTCCATTTTCCGAATGGTTATGAAAATGATCGGTGTGTAGAGTATATTAAACTAGACGAAGAGGGAAATAAAATCGAAGTTCTGCTCAACGCATCGGATGAGAAGATAAAAGTAAAAGGAGACGGGGAAGTACTTTTTGCCCGGGAATTTGATGGAGAGATACTTGGTGTAAATGGAACGTTAATTCGCAGGATGTAAGGGTTTCACCTGTTAGAAATATGTGCAGACAGGCACAAAAAAAGCATGTTTTCTGGAAAAGCCACCGGAAAACATGCTTTTTTGATCTCTTGACTCGCCAAAAACATAAGTAAGGAGCCATTTTTCGAAGGAAAATGAGCGGATTACGAATGTTTTTGAAGATTGCGTGAGTGCAAAGCACATAGCAATCTGGTATCGTAGTGATCAGACGTTTAAAATACCGAACGACTGCAGCAGCAGTGCGGCAAGGAGCACGGGTGCAATAAACTTCACCATGACGATATACAGCCTCTTTCGACCGAACTTATATCCTCCCAGCGTCACCTCATCGATGATGACCTGCGGCTTTACAACCCATCCGATCAGAATACAGGAGAGAAGTGCAACAAGCGGCATCAGAAGGTTATTGCTGATAAAATCCATGACATCCAGGATCTGAGCCGTTGCGCCATTTGGAAGCTTCAGTTCAAAATAAAGTGCATTGTAGCCGAGGCATACGATGATACCGACGAGACATGCATAAACGGTTACAATAACCGTGCTCTTCTTTCTGCTGATGTGAAATTTGTCGATCATACAGGAAACAATGGATTCCATGACCGATACGGAAGATGTAATGGCTGCAAAGGAGACCATAAGAAAGAAAATGGTTCCGATTACGCCGCCTGCTGCTCCCATGGACTGAAAGACCTTCGGCAGGGAGACAAACATCAGACCAGGGCCGGCGGACATACCCTCTGCTCCCATAAAGGTAAATACAGCAGGAACGATCATCAAACCGGCAAGCAGCGCAACGATGGTGTCAAAAATCTCAATCTGATTGATCGATTTCATCAGGTTTGTTTCTTTTTTTACGTAGGAACCGTAGGCAACCATGATACCCATCGCAACGCTGATCGAAAAGAAAAGCTGTCCGAGTGCATCGAACAAAGACGGATGAAAAATTTCTAGCGGCGTCCATTACCTTTAAATTACGGAACGATGATAAACTTTTCATACCCTGCAGTCCCCGTAGGACTACACCGTCTGCATCGGTATGGGTCAGTGTCAGCGAAAAAACAGAAATTCCGATGATTAAAATCAGAA
>ENA-OQMZ01000355-OQMZ01000355.1-human-gut-metagenome-genome-assembly--contig:-NODE-355-length-19945-cov-3.654859_pt1 | contig 19945 bp, 22 predicted proteins | sample MGYA00242621_ERZ504862 | MGnify/ENA primary metagenome ERZ504862 (study PRJEB26092, sample SAMD00036393) | human gut metagenome | host: Homo sapiens | study: EMG produced TPA metagenomics assembly of...
GTGTATGGACTTAGGACGATATTCGGGCCAATCTGCTCAGCCGGGTTTAGCCGTGGGAGTGCTCAAGGAAGTTGAGACAACAGTACCTTCAAAGGCCGAACAGCAGCTATCGGTTCCTTCTTCTCCCGACTTGACTCCCTCTCACCCTTCATCAGCGTAAGTATGACAAGCTCGTCATCTTCAAAAAATCGATGCTTGAAAAAATGTTCCCGAAGGATGGCGAATCTGTACCCGAAATTCGCTTTGCTGGTTTTACTGACCCTTGGGAACAGCGTAAGTTAATCATGGTTGCACCGTTGCAAAGGGGTTTTGACCTTCCCGCTGAAAAAATCATTCCTGGCGTATATCCGGTTATGATGTCAAACGGCATCGGAGCTTACCATAACGAATACAAAGTTAAGGGTCCCGGCGTTGTTACTGGTAGATCGGGCACAATCGGGAATCTTCAGTATGTAGAGTCAGCGTTTTGGCCTCATAACACTACTTTGTGGGTAACCAAATTTTATGGCAATCACCCTAAGTTCATTTATTACTTATACGAAAAAATAGACTTGAAACGGTATAAGGCCGGTAGTGGGGTGCCAACTCTTAACAGAAACGATGTGCATGACACCATGGTATTTTTCCCCGCGTCAAGGAAAGAACAGGAATTAATAAGTGCAGTTCTGACCTACCTTGACGACCTCATCACCCTTCATCAGCGTAAGTTGGAATTGCTGCAGAATATCAAGAAATCCTTGCTTGACAAGATGTTTGTGTGAGGGGGAGGTGACGCAATGGAGACATTCGATATCGCGAAGCTCGCTTCATATCGCGAGAATAACCGAATCGAAGCGAAAGCTGCGAAAGGCGGTCTCCCACGCAGCATGTGGGAGACCTATTCCGCCTTCGCCAACACCTATGGCGGTGTCATCCTGCTTGGCGTCAAAGAACGTGAAGACGGTACCTTCGAAACAGTCGGGCTCACACCAGTGGAAGCGGAACATCTTCGCCAGGACTTTTGGAACACGGTCAGCAACCGGTCCAAGGTGAGCGCCGTGCTGCCCATCGAATCGGAAGTTGAAGTGCTCGAAGCGGATGGTGGATGGTGCTGGCTATTCACGTTCCGCGCGCTCCGCGTGACGAACGCCCCGTGTATATCAACGACAATCTCTTTGCGGGAACCTACCGCCGGCGCGGTGAAGGTGACTATCGTTGCACGCGGCAGGAGATTTCGGCAATGCTCCGAGATCAGGGAACCGAGACGATGGATTCCAAGGTGCTGAACGATCTCACTGTTGCCGATTTCAATGCGGATACGGTGCGGGCGTATCGCACCCGTTTCCGTGCGGCACGTCAGGGCAGTTCCTGGACTGATCTTGATGACGAGCGTTTCCTGCGTGCGGTTGGTGCGGCAATGGTGAGCCGTGAAGATGGTAAGCTCCATCCCACATTCGGCGGTTTGCTCATGTTCGGCAACGACTATGACATCGTGCGCGAATGTCCCCATTACTTTCTTGACTATCAGGAGACCCTAGACCCGGCGATTCGTTGGACCGATCGTGTTCATTCCGGCGATGGCATGTGGTCGGGCAACCTCTTTGATTTCTTTTTCCGTGTGAATCGTAAGCTTGCCGAGTCTCTGAAGACCCCCTTCAAACTTAACGGTATCTTTCGTGTTGACGACACTCCCATGCATAAGGCGGTTCGCGAGGCGCTGGCCAACTGCTTGTTCAACGCCGATTATTATGGCGTGCGTGGAGTGGTGGTCAGACGCACACCCGATAAATTGGTTTTCGAGAATCCTGGTGATATCCGAACGGGCGTTGAGCAAATGCGCCTTGGCGGAGTATCTGATCCGCGCAACGGACTGATTATGAAGATGTTCAGCCTCATCGATGTGGGGGAGCGAGCCGGTACTGGTGTTCCTGATGTGTTTGCCACATGGGCGAATGCAGGACTTCCCGAACCACGGATTGAGGAAAATTCGGCGAGGCTGATCGTACGATACTCACGCTTATGCTGGAATCGGATGCCAAGTCCGCTCACAATGAGCAGATAATTGACAATAATGAGCAGTTAAACGGTCCAAGTGAGCAGATAACTGACAATAATGAGCAGTTAAACGGTCCAAGTGAGCAGATAACCGAGAGACAGCGAACTGTTCTTCGTTTCGTGGAAAGGAATCCCAGTACAACATACGAGGATATGGCTCGTGCTGCGGGAGTTTCATCAGCGACTGTGCGAAGAGATGCTGAAATACTCATTGGGCGTGGATTACTCAAGCGCGTCGGCTCGCGAAAAGCAGGACACTGGGAAGTCCGAGGGAGAGAAGAATCGTGATATTCGATAGCGAATCGGTGTTCGAGGACAACGTCATTACCGTGCTTAAGCAGCATGGATGGAAGGATGGCGTCCTGCGCTATCCAACTGAGCGGGATTTGCTCGACAATTGGAAAGGCATACTGTACCGCAACAACAACGACATAGACAGGCTTGGCAAATACCCGCTGACAGACGGGGAAATGGCACAGATAATCGAGCAGATTGAGACCCTACGAACCCCGCTTGCGCTCAATTCGTTCGTCAATGGGCGTACCGTGTCCATCACGCGTGACAACAAAGAAGATGTGGCGCATTTCGGCAAGGAAATCAGCCTCTACATCTATGACCGCAAGGAAATCGCAGGCGGCAAAAGCACCTATCAGATTGCTCAGCAACCGGTCTATCCCGCCAAGAACAAGATGTTGAACTCGCGGCGCGGCGACCTCGTGCTTCTCATCAATGGCATGCCATTGATTCATATCGAGCTTAAGAAAAGTGGCATACCGGTCAGCCAAGCAACCAATCAGATTGAAAAGTACACACACGAAGGCGTATTCACCGGCCTGTTCCGACTCGTACAGATTTTTGTAGCCATGAACCCCGATGACGCCGTCTACTTCGCCAATCCGGGCGTAGACAAATTCAATCCAAGCTATTACTTCCATTGGGCTGACTACAACAACGAGCCTATCTGCGGCGGGCAAAACCCCGGCAAAGACGAATGGAAGCTGTTCATCGGCGGTACTTCCGGCACTGCGGGGCTGTTGTCCATTCCCATGGCGCACCAGCTCATCGGCTTCTACACCATCGCCGACTCGGCAGACGGATGCCTCAAGGTGCTGCGCAGCTACCAGTACATCGCTGCGAACGCCATCTCTGACGTGGTGCGCAAATGCGATTGGGAACAGCGGCCAACTACTCCGGGACGACCAGGCGGCTATGTATGGCACACTACCGGTTCCGGAAAAACCATGACCAGCTTCAAATCGGCACAACTCATAGCTGATTCGCATGACGCCGATAAAGTCGTGTTCCTTATGGACCGCATCGAGCTAGGCACCCAATCACTGAAGGAATACCGCAGTTTTGCTGACAGTGAGACGGAAGTACAAGGTACTGAGAACACCGGCGTTTTGCGGGACAAACTCAACAGCACCAATGTCAACGACACCCTGATCGTCACCTCAATCCAGAAGATGAGCAACGTGAAAGCAGGGGAGCGGGGCGTCACCCAGGCGTGGCTGGATCAGCTGGCTGCACGACGTATCGTTTTTATTGTGGACGAATGCCATCGTTCCACATTCGGCGACATGTTGCAGGACATCCGTCGTTCCTTCCCGAATGCGCTGTTCTTCGGCTTCACCGGCACACCCATTCTGGATGAGAACCAAAAGAAGAATTCCACCACTGCATGGTATTCGGCCGCTGTTTGCACCGATACAGCATTGCGACGGCATTCGCGACCATAATGTGCTCGGGTTCGACCCGTACATGGTGACCACGTACAAGGATTCTGAAGTCAGACGTGCCGTGGCTCTCGACAAGGCGAAGGCGGAGAGTGCGGAAGATGCGCTCGCCGACTCGGTCAAGGCCAAAGTATTCCAGCATTACATGGATAAGTCTGAGGTCCCCATGGGTCCGATGGTTGATGGTGCCGGGAACCGCATCAGTGGCATCGAGGATTTCCTGGGACGAGACCAATATGGTATCGACTCTCCGCACCCGAGTATGGTGGTCTCGGACATTCTTGAACAGTTCCCGGTGCTCAGCCATGCGGGCAAATTCCATGCGATGCTCGCTGCCAGTTCCATTCCTGAAGCTGTCAACTATTATCACTTGTTCAAGCAGCAGGCACCCAAGTTGCATGTGACGGCGTTGTTCGATCCCAATATCGACAACAACGAAGGAGCGACAGACAAAGAGGATGCGCTGACCGAAATCATCACCGATTACAACGAGGCGTTCGGCAAAGAATTCGTCATTCCTACATGGCCGGCGATGAAGAAGGATATTTCTTCGCGACTGTCGCACAAGAGTCCGTATGGTGGTATAGCAACGAACCGCAGCCAGCAGCTTGATTTGCTCATTGTCGTAGACCAGATGCTCACTGGGTTCGACTCGAAATGGGTGAATACGCTGTATCTCGATAAGATTATCGACTACGAAAGCATCATTCAGGCGTTCAGTCGTACGAATCGTCTGTTTGGCCAGATAAGCCGTTTGGCGTCATCCGCTATTACCGTAAGCCGTACACCATGCATGGTTTCATCGAGGCAGCTGTGAAACTGTATTCGGGTGATCGACCGCTCGACCTGTTCGTACAGAAATTGCCAGCGAATGTGAAATCCATGGATACTCGGTACCGTGAGATTCTCGACGTATTCTCAGACAGCGGAGAATCGGACCTTATGCAGCTGCCGGAGTCGGTAGAGGCTAGACGTAAGTTTGCCAAGGAGTTCGTGGAACTGAATCGGTACCTTGAAGCGGCGAAAGTGCAGGGCTTTGACTGGAGCACCACGGAATACAAGGTCGATAGCACGGATACTGACGATACGAATGAGGACAATGATGAGCATGGCGAGTCTGAAGTGGTGCGTCCTCAAATTGACGAACGTACGTACCTCATTCTTGCGCAACGCTATAAAGAACTGTTCGATGGCAATAGCGATCGCGGTAGTGACCCAGATGATGATGTGAACGATAATCCTGAAGCGCCATATGAACTGGATGGTTACCTCACCGAAATTGATACCGGACTCATCGATACCGATTACATGAATGCCAACTTCGATAAATGGCTGAAGGCGCTCAAGGAGAATAGCCCGGAGTTGGCAGAGATGTCTGCGCAGCTGCACCGGTCCTTTGCCGCGCTCTCGCGGGATGAACAACGACTCGCTGAACTGTTCCTGCATGACGTGGAGCGTGGCGACGTGGAGGTCGAAGCCGGTATGACGCTACGTGATTACATCACGCGCTATGCTGCACGCGAGAAGAATGAGCAAGTCGACAAACTGGTCGATCGATTGGGTGTCAACAGATCGGTGGTCGAGGAATTCCTTGCCAAACGTATAGACGAGGCGAACATCAACGAGTTCGGACGTTTCGATGCACTGCGTTCCTCGCTTGACGTGCAACGGGCAAAAGCCTTCTTTGAGCAGCATGATCACAAGGCATTGCCGGTGTTCAAGGTGCGTATGCGCGCCACCAATATGTTGAAGCGTTTCGTACTCATGGGCGGATTCGACATCGATGATACCGACAATACGGATGGACAAAGCGAGACGAAGAACGAGCACTAGACTCATATACAAGAAGGGGTGTTTCCGCTGGCATCAGCGGAAACACCCTTCTTGGACTAGTCGATATCACTCCGCAGCAATCGCGGCCTTGAGCTCCTCGACCTTGTTGGTCTTCTCCCACGGGAACTCAACGTCGGTACGGCCGAAGTGGCCGTACGCGGCGGTCTTCAGGTAGATCGGGCGCTTCAGGTCGAGCTCGTCGATGATGGCGGCGGGGCGCAGGTCGAAGACCTTGCGCACGGCGGCGGCGATCTGGCCGCGCGTCACACCCTGCTCGGTGCCGAAGGTTTCCACGTTGACGGACACCGGATCGGCAACACCAATAGCGTAGGCGATCTGGATCTCAACCTTGTGGGCCAGACCGGCGGCCACGATGTTCTTGGCAACCCAGCGAGTCGCGTATGCGGCAGAACGGTCGACCTTGGACGGGTCCTTGCCGGAGAACGCGCCGCCACCATGATGGGCTGCGCCACCGTAGGTGTCCACGATGATCTTGCGGCCGGTCAGACCGGCGTCGGCCGCCGGGCCGCCCAGGATGAACGAACCGGTCGGGTTGACCAGCTGGCGGTAGTTGTCATGCGGCACCTTGGAACCCAGCACCTCATCAAGCACCGGGTCAATCACGTGCTTCTTCAGCTCAACCGCAAGCCAATCCTGCGTAACCTCAGGATCATGCTGGGTGGAGATCAGCACGGTGTCCAGACGAACGGGCTTATCGTTATCGTCATACTCAATGGTTACCTGGGTCTTGCCGTCCGGGCGCAGGTGCGGCACTTCACCGGACTTGCGGACCTCGGTCAGACGGAAGGCGAGGCGATGTGCCAAATAGATCGGAAGCGGCATCAGCGTCGGAGTCTCGTCGGTGGCGTAGCGAACATCACGCCTGATCGCCGGCACCCTGTGCCTCGTAACGTTCTTCGCGGCTGGCGGCGGTCTCCTGATCGCCAGTCAGACGGTCAACGCCCTGGTTGATTTCGGCGCTTTGCTCGGTGATGGCCACCACAACGCCGCAGGAATCGGCGTCAAGGCCGACTTCGGAGGAGGTGTAGCCGATGTTGCGCAGGGTCTCGCGGACCTTGGACTGCACGTCGCAATATCCCTCAGACGTGACTTCGCCGAAGACCAGGAACACGCCGGTGGCGGCGGAGGTCTCCACGGCACATGCTGGACGAATCCTGGGCCAGCAAATCATCAAGAATGGCGTCGGAGATTTGATCGCAGACCTTGTCAGGGTGGCCTTCGGTCACGGATTCGGCGGAAATAAGCCGATGTTCTTCTGTCATATCATCCCTTTCTTCAGGACTTATCGCCCCGCGGGATGCGAGGCACAATGATACGGTGTCAATTTTTACTTGTCACTGTGGAAGCGGGCATAAATAAAGGCTCGTGCCAACCAGCGCGGTGGCGCGAGCCTTACGTCTTATTCGCTCCCGATGTTGAGTTATAGCCGATTGCGATAACTCAGGCAAGCGTGTCGCTCAAAATCAGTTGTGAGAGAACTCTCACACCATCATTCGGCGACGAACTGTCCAAACAATCCAAACGAATTGTCGGAATCGATCAGTTGCCCTCGTTGGCGTCGTCCTCGCCCAAGGTCTCCTCAAGCAGGCCCTCGTCGATTTCGCGGAAGGCGATGGACAGGGGCTTCTCATTGTTCTGGTATTCGACCAGCGGGCCGATGTTCTGCAGCAGGCCCTCGTTGAGCTGCGTGAAGTAGGAGTTGATCTGGCGTGCGCGCTTGGCGGCGAAAATGGCCAGCGCGTACTTGGAATCGGCGTGCTTCATCAGGTCGTCGATCGGCGGGTTCGCAAGACCGTCGGGTGTCGGGTCAGTACCAAAAGCCATTGTTCTTATCTCCAGACATTGGAAAATCTATCTCAACCGAAGCAAGTGTAGCCGTTTGGGGGGACTTCTGTCAGCCCTATACCGGACTCTCGCCAGAGGAATGTATTCCAAAAAAAATCTGTGAGAAACGTTACGTTTTTGAAAATTCCACTATTTGACTCTTGACAAGTGGCGTGTCCCTCGCAAAGGCTTGAATAGAACCATGACTGAAATGCGATCTGCAAAAATTATGTCAGGGCGCGTCTTTGCAGGCGCTCGAGCCTTTACCGTGCTGCAGGCGTCAGCGGAGACGACATGGGCAAGAAGCCCATCATCGCCATCGCCAACTCCTTCGATGAGTTCCTGCCTGGCCACGTCCACCTCAACAAGGTCGGCCGCATCGTTTCCGAGGCTATCAAGGAAGCTGGCGGCATCCCGCGCGAGTTCAACACGATGGCCGTGGACGACGGCATCGCCATGGGTCACACCGGCATGCTCTACTCCCTGCCCTCCCGCGACATCATCGCCGACACCGTCGAATACCAGTGCAACGCGCACTGTGCCGACGCACTCATCTGCATCCCGAACTGCGACAAGGTCGTGCCGGGCATGCTGATGGCCGCCCTGCGCCTCAACATCCCGACCGTGTTCGTCTCCGGTGGCCCGATGGAGGCCGGCACCACGGTGCTCGCCGACGGCACCGTCAAGAGCACCGACCTTATCGACGTGATGTACGCCACCGCCGACGACAGCGTCTCCGATGAGGAACTGCTCAACTATGAGAAGACCGTCTGCCCGACCTGCGGCTCCTGCGCCGGCATGTTCACCGCCAACTCGATGAACTGCCTGACCGAGGCCATCGGCCTGGCCCTGCCCGGCAACGGCACCATCCTCGCCTCCCACTCCTACCGCAAGGACCTGTTCGAGCGTGCCGCCAAGCAGGTCGTCAAGATCGCCCACCAGTACTACGACGATTCCGACGATTCCGTGCTGCCGCGCTCCATCGCCACCAAGGAAGCCTTCGAGAACGCCATGACCATGGATGTGGCCATGGGCGGTTCCACCAACACCGTGCTGCACATCCTCGCCATGGCCCAGTCCGCCGACGTGGACTTCACCCTGGACGACATCGAGCGTATTTCCCACACCGTGCCGTGCATCTGCAAGGCCTCGCCGTCCGGCAAGTGGGAGATTTCCGACGTGCACCGCGCCGGCGGCATCACCGGCATCCTCGGCGAGCTCGACCGCGCCGGCAAGCTGCACACCAACGTGCACTCCATCGACTATCCGACGCTGGAAGCCAAGCTGGCCGATTGGGACATCATGCGCCCGACCTGCACCGAGGAAGCCCAGCAGATGTACAAGGCCGCTCCTGGCCACATCATCTCCCCGGAGCCGTGGACCCACACCACCCTGTTCGATTCGCTCGACCGTGACCGCGCCAACGGCGCCATCCACGACATCAACCACCCGGAGATTCACGAAGGCGGCCTCGCCGTGCTGCGCGGCAACCTGGCCCCCGACGGCTGCGTGGTCAAGACCGCCGGTGTTCCGCCGGAGATCTGGAAGTTCCGTGGACCGGCTCTGGTGGTCGACTCCCAGGAGCAGGCCATCGAGGTCATTCTGAACGACACCCTGAAGCCCGGCATGGCGCTTGTGATTCGTTACGAAGGCCCGAAGGGTGGCCCGGGCATGCAGGAAATGCTGTACCCGACCTCCTTCGTCAAGGGCAAGGGCATCGGCAAGCAGGTCGCCATGCTCACCGACGGTCGCTACTCCGGCGGTTCCTCCGGTCTGGCCATCGGCCACATGCGCCTGAGGCTGCAATAAGGGACCGGTGGCGCTTATCAAGAACGGCGACATCATCGATATCGATATCGAAGCCCGTTCCGTGAACGTCGAACTGACTGACGAGCAGCTGGACGAGCGTCGTCGCGAGCTTGAGGCTGGCGACGGCTACGTGGCTCACCGCAACCGCCACGTCTCCCAGGCGCTGAAGGCGTACGCCGCCTTCGCCCGCTCGGCCGACAAGGGTGCGACGCGTGACCCGGAGCTGATCAACAAGCTCTCCGGTCTCGACTGATCGCCGATTGCATAGCTGAAAAGCCCGGTATCTTCCTCGCGAAGATGCCGGGCTTTTTGCTGTGCTTCCGGGCGGGAGCGATATTGCTTGTTATCGCACGCAGGCGGCGGGGAAGAGGCGCGCGCCTCGGGCCCAGTCGGCGGCGCGCATGGCCTTCTTGCCCTGCGCCTTGACTTGGGTGAGTTCCAGCGGCGTGCTGCCGGTACCAACCCACACGTTCTTCTTGCTCACCTTCAGCTCGCCGGGCTGAAGCTCGGCCGGAGTGTTGGGATTGGACTGGTCGGCCGGTTGCGCGGCGAGAATATGCAGGGTGAGGGGTTTGGCGGCCGGCTCGTCATTATCGGCGATTGGCCCCTCCGCAAACAGTTCGGTCCATGCCCCAGGATGTGGCGTGCAGGCGCGAACCTGACGGTCGATGGCCTCGGCCTCGTCCGTCCAGCTGATACGAGCATCTTCCACCGTGATTTTGTGCGCGTATTCCAGGCCTTCGGCCGGTTGCGCGGTGAATGTGGCAGTGCCTTCACCCACGGCGGCCAAGGCATCCACATACATGGGTGCGCCTTCCTCGGCCAGACGGTCGAGGAGTTCGCCGGAGGTCTCACGGCCGGTCAGCTCGATGGTCAGGGAAGCGATGATCGGCCATCGTCCAAACCCTCGCCGACCTTGAACACGTCGGCGCGGTGTCGGGTCGCCCGCCCAAATCGCACGCTGGCGGGAGCGGCGCCACGCCACTTCGGCAAGTTGGAGAAATGCAGGTTGTACCAGCCCATGGGCACTGCGTCGAGTACGTTCTTAGGCAGGATATTGCCATAGGCGATGACCGCGGCGATATCCGCATGCAGGTCGTTCAACGCCTCCATGAATTCGGGGGAGCGGGGTTTGAGATCGATGACGGGCAACCCGAGCTCCAGAGCCGTCGCCTTGACCGGGCTGGGCGTGAGCTTGCGGCCGCGACCGGTAGGCGCATCGGGGCGGGTAATGACGCCGACCACATCAAAACGTGGATCGGTGGCAAAGGCCTTGAGCGAGGGCACCGCCACGTCGGGGGTGCCGGCGAACACGAGTTTGAGCATGGTCCTCCTTGAAATGTCGATGCTCACTGCACGGCCGGAATGTTCACGCCATTGGCGATGAGCAGTTCACGCAGCTTGACCGGATCCTGGAAACGTACGCCACGGATGCCGGCCGCATTCGAGCCGACGATGTTCATGGCCTTGTCGTCGATGAACAACGCGCCATCGGCCTTGATGCCGAACTGGTTCAACGCGGCCTCGTAGATTTCCTTGTGTGGCTTGCGCAGCTTGACAAAACCGGAGACGAGCTTGCCATCAAGCTGCTGCAAAATATCGCACTGTTCCTCGGCCACGTGGAACAGACTGGATTCCCAGTTGCTCAGGCCCCACACGCCGATGCCGGCGGCCTTCAGGTCATTGACCAGCACGCGTGCGCCCGGCACGATGCCGGTCAGGGAGTCGCGGAAGTTCTTGATGTAGTAGTCGAGGATGTCCGCCCACTTATCGCCCCTGTCACGGCGCATGATGGCGATGGCCTCGTCGGTGCTGGTGCCGCCGTCCATCAGTCGTTGACATCGTAGAAGCCGGAGATGTCGTTGTCGAGGAATTCGTCGATGGTCTTCTGGCTGTAGCGGGGGATGAGCACGGCCGCTGGATCCCAGTAAATCAGCACGTTGCCGAAATCGAAGATCACGTCGGTGATCGGCTTGCCGGCGTTCGCGGCGGCCTCGCCGTCCGCGACCAGCACGTCGTAATCCATATCCGGCTCTCCGGGCCAACCCTTCATGGTGTCCTCCTTATAGCGATGTTCGTTCTGTAATCATCGTTTCACGTGTTGGAGACGATTAGATCAGATCTTTGGGATCTACTCGGAAGCGAAGCTCGCCGGGCTCGCGGGACGCCACATGACGAGAGGTTTCCCGGTGCAGTCGGGCCGCCAGTTCGGCTCGCCGACTCTGTGGCACACGGATTACTGCCTTCACCCGGTCGGCCGTGGCTTCGAGCTCCCTGGCATCAACTGTGTCCGGTTGCGCGATCGGCACCGGGCCCAACATGCCGGGCAGCTCGCCGCAGGCCGTCCAATCGCCGCCCAGCGCGCCGATACGCTGCATCAGCGTCATCACCGCATCACGGCGTCCCCATACGCAGGCGGCGGCCACGGCCGGCGGCATACCGGTCTCCACACGCTCCTCAAGATCCTTGGCTGCAAGAATCCTCGAATCCCAGAGCATCAGCGATTGGGCGATGGCCGGGTCGGTTTCGCCGAGAATCAACGCCTGGCCGCCACGGGAACGCGGCGCGCACAACGACATCGCACGCATCCACGCGGTCAACGTATCCAACCGAGCATCCACGCCCAACGCATACAAGCTGGTCCAAGCGTCGAGCACGGCCACGGCACGATACTCATGGCCAGCCGATCCCTGTTCGGCACTGACCGGACGCACGCGCGGTTCGAAACCGGGAGTGGCGATGACAATCATCGGCTGGCAAGCTACATCGCGCACCAGACCCTGCGTCTTGCTGGACAAAACTACTGGCACGCCACGGAACAATCCGGCCAGCTCCGCCGCAGTGCCGGCAGCCCCCACACGCACCACGCGCATACGTTCATGCCCACAGCCCGGGCACTTCCAGTTGATGGCGGCAGCCCCACACCAGCGGCATCGCGGTGTAGAATCCCGACGGTCGGCCGGCAGTTGCAACGGTCCGGAACACTTGGCACAACGCACCTGACGATGGCATTTCGCACAGCTCAAGGTCTCACTGACATTGTCTTGCGGAATGGATAGCAGCACGGGGCCACTTTCCAAAGCCTTAGATAGCACGCGGACGGCCGTATGCGGCACGCGCGCCCCGATGGACGGGTCAGCGAGACGCGCAAGCTCATCGCGATTGAGCCAACGCACCCAAGGCGTCGCATCCTTCAGTGGCGAGGCGAGCGGATGAATCGCGGTGGAATAGCCGCTCACCGGAGTTTCCACCGTACCTGGACCGGTGTTTTCCCACTGACTTTGCGGAGTGCGCGCATTGGCCATGGCCACGAACACGCCGCCATGGGACTTGGCGCGCAACCGCATCACGCCGCGAGCCTGTGGATACGGCATCATACCGTCCATGTTCTGATAGGCGGCATCCTCCAGAATGGCGAACAGTGCCGGGCCTTCAACCGGCGCATACATCACCGCGCGGGTGCCGATCACCACCTTCACCTGGCCCAACGCCACAGCCAGATACGTGCGGTACCGGTCGGCCGCAGGCATGGTCTCCGCATTGAGCACGGCGACATCGCCCATCCATCCGCCGGTTGGAGCGGGGCAAATGGTTTGAGTCCATAATTGCGTAGCATATGCATCAGGTCTTCGACCTCGCGCATGGTGGGCAATTCAACTACGGCAGCCTTACCGGCACTCAACGCAGTGGCCACCATCCATGCCATGTTTCGTTGCCACTCCTGTGCACCGGGCAACGAATCAAACACAAAAGATTGGAAACGTTGACCGGTAAGCGCGTCATGAACACATGACATCGGCGTAATTGGCGGTCAGACGACGATACCCCTGCGCAGCTCCCTCCGAAACGGTGCTAGCAACGGCAAAGGTAGAGCCAGCAAGTTTGGTCCCATCGGGATTGGTGCCACGCCCGGCAAAACCGCCTTGCGTATTATCCGGCAATGAGCCGCCGACCGGCCGACGGAACGACGCGGCCAACCGCTGCTCGGTCTCCACCTTGGCCACGCGCGGTGGCACGGCGAAACGCAGAATATTGGCCCGTGTGCCGCCATAGGCTTTGGCAACCAGACCGATATCCTCGCGCATCGAAGCGGGAACCAGTACATCGGGGCTTAGCACTCGCTCGATATAGCGAATCGAAGAGCGCGGCGTATCACTGGTATCGGTGCGTGCCCAAATCACACCGCTGACCCTCTGACCGCCAAACCGCACGCGCACCAGCACACCCGGTTGTGCGGCCTCGCTGTCTTTTTCATCAATGAAGTAATCGAATGTCTGACCGAGGTGGAGCGCCTGCACATCCAGCACGACTTGCGCTATGGGATGCTGCTCGGCCGGCGTATGCTCCGCAGGCGCACGTTTACGACGCTTGCGGGGAGCCAGCCCCGCAAGCGTCAACTGTTCTGCGCCTGAAGTAGTCATGGCTCAACTATAAGTGCCGGAGCCGAGGTCGGTAAATTTACGGCGCAGGTAATCGAGTACGTGGGTTAGGTCGCGGTCGTTGATGGCTTTGTCGGCGGCGAGCTGGGTCTTTGGCTTGGCACAGAACGCGAGACCCAGACCGGCGGCCTGAATCATCGGAATATCGTTGGCGCCATCGCCCACAGCCACGGTCTGGCTCATCGGAATACCCAAACGGTCCGCCCATGTCTGCAAGGCGTGTAACTTCACAGTCTTGCTCACGATTTCGCCGAGCACCTTGCCGGTCAAGCACCCATCGGCAACCTCAAGCCGGTTGGCGATCCAATAGTCGATATGCCTTCGGCCGCCAGCATATCGACCACTTCATGGAAGCCGCCGGACACCACGCCGATCTTCCAACCGTGTTCATGCAGCGTGTCGATAAGCTCCAGCGCACCCTTGGTGAAATGCAGCTTGTCATGCACCGTGTCGAACACGGAGATCGGCAGGCCCTCCAACAGGGCCACTCGTGCGCGCAGCGCATCGCAGAACTCCAGTTCGCCGCGCATGGCGCGTGCGGTCACTCCGGCAATCTCCTCACCGCAGCCAGCCACCACGCCCAACTCGTCGATAACCTCTTCGTCAATGAGCGTGGAGTCCACATCCATAACCAGCAGGCCGGGCTCGCTCAGCGTCGGCACAGAAACCGCAGAACCAACCGGGCTCCCAACTTCGCTCTCGGCGGACTTGTCAATAAAATGCACATCTTCTTGCGTCATGCTTCTGATTCTTGGAAAACCTTGGGACAATGCCCTCTATGAGTTTTTCCATGGCAGCCGCCACTATTCTTGCAACCGACCCTACGCCCATCTGCACCACCACCGAACCCGGCTTGATCGGCACCATCACCGACTGGCTGATCATGCTGATGGAAACCATCGGCGGTATCGGCGTGGCCTTGGCCATCGCCCTCGAATCCATCTTCCCGCCCATCCCGTCCGAAGTCATCCTTCCGCTCTCCGGCTTCACCGCCGCACGCGGCACCTTGAGTTTGCCGGGCGCAATCATCTGGGCCACCATCGGCTCCGTACTGGGTGCCTGGACCTTGTACGGCATCTCCCGCTGGGTGGGCCTGCATCGCATCAATCTCGCGGCAGACAAAATCCCCGGCGTCAGCCGCAAAGACGTGAGCAAAGCCAACGACTGGTTCACCAAATACGGCACATGGTCGGTGCTCATCGGCCGCGTGATTCCCGTGGTACGCTCGCTGATTTCGATTCCCGCCGGATTCAACCGCATGAACTTCCTGCACTTCACCGGCTGGACCCTGCTCGGCTCGGCCGTGTGGAACACCATCCTCGTTTCCGCCGGTTACCTGCTCGGCGACCAGTGGTGCTCGATTCAAGCGCGCTCGGCGTGTTCGAGGACGTGGTCATCGCGGCCGTGATTGTGGTCATCGTATGGTTCGTGGTGCGAAAAGTGCGTACTGTTATACGTAACAGGAAATCCGCCGACGGCAACGAATAGGGTCTGCCGACTGCCATAAGTTGCCGAAAATCCCGGATAGAAGGGAAGCGAAGAACCCGCATGAGCGACACCGAAGATCTCGCCGCGCTGAACGATCGCCTGATGGCCAAGAACCATGCGCTCGCCGAAGCGCTGAGCCGCGCCGGCAAGGAACTGACCAAGGCGAAGTCACAGCTCGCCCAGCTCGCTCAGCCGCCGCTCACCTTCGCCACCATGGTCAAGGTCGATTCCACCCGCACCGATGAAGACGGCATCCAGCACGCGTCGGCCGAAGTCATTTCCGGCACCCGCCGCATGGTGGTGCCTGTGGCCTCCAACGTCAACGCCGCCCGCCTGACCGCCGGGGCCACCGTGATGCTCAACGAGAAGCTCGTGCTGGTCGAGCAGCGCGATGCTGACACCGTGGGCCAGATTCGCAGTGTCAAGCAGGTACTTGACGACGGTCGACTGATCGTTACCGACGCTCCGGCAATCCCGTGCTCATCCGCCGTTCCGGCGCGCTCGCGTATGCGGGCATCAATCAGGGCGACCGCATTATCGTCGATCCGTCCGTCCGCCTCGCCATCGAAGCGCTGCCCGCCGAGGGCGACAAGGATCTGGTGCTGGAGGAGACCCCGGACGTCACGTTCGCCGACATCGGCGGCTTGGATAGTGAGATTGGTCGTATCAGGGACGCCGTCCAACTGCCGTTCCAGCATCGTGCGCTGTTTGAGCGCTACGATCTGAAGCCGCCAAAGGGCGTGCTGCTGTACGGCCCGCCCGGCAACGGCAAGACGATGATCGCCAAGGCCGTGGCGAACGCCTGTGCGAGGGTGGTTACGATTCGAATGGCGACGGCTCGATCAGCCCGGCCGAAACCCATGTCAAGGGCGTGTTCCTGTCCGTCAAGGGCCCGGAACTGCTCAACAAATACGTCGGCGAATCCGAACGGCTGATTCGCCTGATCTTCCAGCGTGCCCGTGAACGCGCCGCGGACGGCAATCCGGTGGTTGTGTTCATCGACGAAATGGATTCGCTGCTGCGCACCCGCGGCTCCGGCGTCTCCTCCGACGTGGAGACCACGATCGTGCCCCAGTTCCTCTCCGAACTCGACGGCGTGGAATCACTCGACAATGTGATGGTGATCGGCGCATCCAACCGTGTGGACATGATCGATCCGGCCGTGCTACGACCGGGGCGTCTCGACGTCAAGATTCGCGTTGGTCGGCCCAAAGCCAATCAGGCCATCGCCATCGTGGACCATTACCTCACCGACGACCTGCCTCTGGAAGATGGCGTCGACGCGCACGCCTTGTCCGCCGTGCTGGTGCATGACATCTACGGAGCCTCCGAACGCCGCCATCTGTGCGACGTGCAGGAGGAGAACGGCCAGTGGCATGCGTTGTTCCTGGCCGATGTGGTCTCCGGCGCGATGCTCAAGAACATCGTGGACCGGGCCAAGACCCGAGCGGTCAAGGAATCCATCGAAACCGGCTCGGACGTGGCACTCACCGTGCCGTTGCTCGCCGCCGCCGTGGAAGACGAATACCGCGAGACCCGCGATTCCATGGCTGACGTGGACTCCGAACAATGGTCGCGCATCAACGGCATGGACCCGATCCGCCGCATCCGCACCGCCGAATAGCTCAAGCTCAAGGAGCACTACATGACCGTCAAACGAGTGATGGGCACCGAAACCGAATACGCGGTATCCCTGAACACCCCGGACCGCTACAACCCGGTGCAACTGTCCTTCGACGTGGTGAACGGCGCCGCGGACAGCCACAGCAAATCCATCCGCTGGGACTACCGGCAGGAGGACCCGGTCAACGACGCGCGCGGCACCCGTCTCGAACGCGCCGCCGCCCGCCCGGACATGCTCACCGACGCCCCACAACTCAACATCACCAACGTGATCGCTCCCAACGGTGGCCGCGTCTACGTGGACCACGCCCATCCCGAATACTCGGCACCGGAAACCACCGACCCGTTCGAAGCGGTCCGCTATGACCGTGCCGGAGACCTCATCATGCAGGCCGCCACCGAACGCGCCCGCACACAAACCGGCACTCCCATTGCCCTGCATCGCAACAATGTGATGGCAAGGGCTCCTGCTGGGGCACGCACGAGAACTATATGATGGCCCGCGCGTGCCATTCGACTTGGTCACACGCCTGATGACCCTCCACTTCGTCACCCGCCAGATCTACGCCGGCTCCGGCGCGTAGGGATTGGCGAGAACAGCGAGATTCCGGGCTACCAGCTCAGCCAGCGCGCCGACTACATCCACGCCAAAGTCGGCCTGCAAACCACCTTCGAACGCCCGATCATCAATACGCGCGACGAATCCCACTCCACCGATGCATACCGCCGTCTGCACGTCATCGTCGGCGACGCCAATCGCATGGAGGTGCCGCAGGCACTGAAACTCGGCACCACGAGCATGCTGCTGTGGCTGCTCGAACATGCGGACGAGGCCGGATTCGACCTGAACGCCTTCCTCGACGAACTCGAACTGTCTGACCCAGTCGAGGCCATACACACCGTTTCCCGCGACCTGACGCTGGGGGCAATCTTGCCGCTGGCCAACGGCGGCGAAACCAACGCATGGCTTATCCAGCTCAAACTGCGCCAAGCCGTCTACCAGGTTGCCGCACTGGTCGAAGGTACCGACACCGCCGGCGAACCCGCCTGGCCGGACAAATCCACCACATCCATTATGGCGATGTGGCAGCAGGCGCTCATCGACTGCGCCTCCATCCGCCATGCCGCCGACGATGACGAACGTCTGGCCATGACCGGCGAGGCCAGCCGCATCGAATGGCTGCTCAAATGGCAGCTGCTCGAAAAACTGCGCCGCAAAATCACCACAACGTCCGCACCCGGCGTGGCCAACGGATGGAATGATCCGCGACTGAAGGTCATCGACCTGAAATGGGCGGCGCTCGACCCCGCGGACAGCATCTTCACCAAACTCGAACCCCGCACCGAACGGGTGGTGAGCGCCGCCGACATCGCACGCGCCACCACCGAACCGCCGGAAGACACCCGCGCCTGGCTCAGGGCAAAACTCGTGGCGCAATTCGGCGATGAGGTGGCCGCCGCCAGCTGGTCCCGACTCACTGTTCGCGACCCGCGCGCCGCAGACGAGGGCGAGGCGGTCGAATTCTACGGTAATGCCGGCCATATGGCCGCTACCGACCATCACCTGTTCTCCCTCGACATCTCCGATCCGCTCGCCTTCACCAAGGCGCACTGCGAAACCGAACTCAATTCAGCCGAACACGCCATCGATCTGCTGAAGTCGCTGGCCATCAACGCCGAACGATAGACTTGGTAGCTATGGAAGAAACACGCGAAGAGACCCCACAGGACCTGCGCAACCTTGCGCTCAAAGTCGCCGGCCTGCTCGAAGAAGCCGGCCAGCATGCCCTCCACGACCAACTCAATCCGCGTAACCTCGCCCAGCCGAGCACCGAGAACGCGGACCGTGGCCCCCGCTACAAGCTTGAAGTGGACAACAAGATCATGCGCTTCATGAGCGCCAGAATCGCCGACATCGCCCACTTCGACGGCTTCTGGACCACCCGCCCCGCCGAAAGCCGCCCTGGCCAGCGTTACTGGTACATCGGCAAGATCGACGGTGTGATCAACTACGTACGTCGCATGAGCGAATGGACGGTGACCGCCGCCCTGTTCGAATTCGGCCCGGACAACGAGCCCAAGCCGATCATCGGCATCGTGCACGCCCCGGCCTCGGCCTGACCTACCTGGCCGCCAGGGGAGCGGGTGCCGTGCGCATCCACAAAACCGCGGTCGGCGAGAAGCGCGACAAGGTCGTGCCGTCGATGACCTCCTCGCTGGATGGTTCTGTGCTGAGCTACGGCATGTCCTTCATCCCCAGCGAATCGCAGCGTGCGCTCGACGTGGCTCCTCGCTCGCCGGACGCCCGGCCGACATCAAGCGCGTGGGCCCCGTCTCGCTCGACCTGTGCAAAGTGGCCGACGGCACCTATGACGCCTACTTCGAGCCGATGCTGCACGTGTGGGATATCGCGGGCATCGCCGCCGGCACCGTAGTGGTCTGGGAGCACAGGGCACGCTGAGCCGTTGGGACGGCGAACGCATCCACTGGCGTCACGATAACGATGTAGTGGCCTCCAATGGACTCATCATCCGCGAACTGCAGCATTACCTGCAGCAGTATCCGTGGCTCGACTCCATCAACCAGCGATAATTTTTTGACTCCTCCGGCTCCCTCGGGTGAGGGGAGCCGTCGGCCGAAGGCTGACTGAGGGGAGTTTGACAGCCCAAGAAGAAGACAACATGCCACAACAATTCGAACAACCTCAAGCACAGCAGGCCGCGACCCAGGAAGACGACGCCCTCGCCACCACGCAGGCCGCCGCCCAAACCGAGTCCACCGACCAAGCCGACGTGTTGGACGACATCCTCGACGACATCGAATCCGCCTTGGAAACCAACGCCGAGGAATACGTCAACAGCTTCGTGCAAAAAGGCGGCGAGTGATGCCCCAACTGCGTGACAGCGGCACCCGCTCCCTGCACGCCACGGAACCCGTACCATCCGCCGAGATGGACGGGTTCTGCCGTATTTTCGGCGTCGAAACCGAATACGGCGTGGCGGTCACCGGTGCCGAACGCCCCGTGGACGCCGGCCAGGTGGCGATGACCATGTTCCAGCCCATCGTCTCGCGCCTCCCGCTCCACCAACACCTATCTCGACCAACGGCTCGCGCCTGTACCTGACGTCGGCCTCCCAC
>ENA-OQMZ01000356-OQMZ01000356.1-human-gut-metagenome-genome-assembly--contig:-NODE-356-length-19944-cov-1.594843_pt1 | contig 19944 bp, 25 predicted proteins | sample MGYA00242621_ERZ504862 | MGnify/ENA primary metagenome ERZ504862 (study PRJEB26092, sample SAMD00036393) | human gut metagenome | host: Homo sapiens | study: EMG produced TPA metagenomics assembly of...
CGGGAAAAAAGAAAAAATATCCGAATAAAGTGAACAAGTTAAAGAGCAGTGATGCAGAACCGCCCATATATTCTGGCATTAATCGGACAGGTGTTATTCGGATTTACACTTTATGGAAGAAATGCAGATGTTTTATACTATTTCACTTATGTAGAGGGAAATGCATCCTACTATACTACATATTCCATGTGCATTATCATTCCATCCATTATCGGTGCTGCATGTTTCCAGCCTGTATTCCGCAAACTGAACAATAAAGGAAGAACTGCATCCATTTTTGCTCTCCTCACTGGAATTTCCATGCTCTGTATGTTTTTCTTTAATGTAAAAGAAACACCGGCAGCGTTCTATACACTTGCAGGAATTACACAGTTCTTTTTCTCTGGATTTAACACTGCAATTTATGCGATCATTCCTGACTGCGTAGAATACGGAGAGTGGAAAACAGGATTAAGAAATGATGGTTTTCAATATGCATTTGTGTCACTGGGAAATAAAATTGGCATGGCAATAGGAACTGCGCTTCTTGCAGCACTTCTTGGAAAATATGGATATGTGGCAAATCAGGTACAGAATCCGGCTGTCCTCAGTATTATGCGACATTCCTTTACTACAATTCCGGGAATTTTATGGATAGTGACAGCAATTGTACTGTTTTTCTATCGCCTGAATAAAAAAACGTTACAATGAAATTGTGGAAGATCTGAAAAAAAAACGGGTAAAATAAAGAGTGTCGTGAAGTGAATTGCGAATATCAACAGAGTCTCCTTGAGCAGCATTAAAAAACCTGCTTAAGGAGATTTTTATGTCTGGAGTTTTTGTGGTTGCATTTTTGTTTTATATGGGTATAATGGTGAGATAAGTCTGCAGATGAAAGGAAGACAATGCTGACAATATAACGAAGGAGCGAAGTATTATGCTGAAAAGATTCACCAGATATGTAACCCAGAGTGTTGCCGGAATGATCGGGATTTCAGTTTATGTTCTGGCAGATACTTTCTTTATATCTGTATATTCCGGTGCTGACGGACTGGCAGTTCTCAATTTGATCCTGCCGGTTTATGGACTGATCTATGCGATTGGGCTATGATCGGGATTGGTTCCGCTACCAGGTATGCCATAAGCAGGGCAAAAGGAAAAAATACAGAACATTATTTCGTACAGTCAGTAACCTGGAGCATACTGGCTGCAGTTCCATTTATGCTGATCGGAATCTTTATTCCGGACAAAGCATTGGCTTTGTTGGGTGCAGATGCCGGACTGATCGGACTTGGACGAAACTATGTGAGAATTATTCTGATCGCAACACCATTCTTCATGTCAAATTATACATTTACTGCATTTGCCAGAAACGATGGAGCGCCTTCTATTGCAATGATCGGTTCCATCAGTGGAAGTATCTTTAACATTATATTTGATTATATATTCATGTTCCCGGTTGGTCTGGGATTTTCCGGAGCCGGACTGGCTACTGCAATCTGTCCGATCGTAACAATGAGCGTCTGTACCATACACTACAGAAGCAGCAGAAACCATGTAGGATTCTATTGGAAAAAACCGTCATTCAGACACCTGATTTCCTGCTGTCAGCTAGGAGTTTCCGCATTCGTCGGTGAACTGTCTTCCGGTGTGATCGCTATTGTATTTAACTTCCTGATCCTGGGAATTGCAGGAAATGTAGGTGTAGCAGCCTATGGAGTTGTGGCAAACCTTTCTATCGTGGCATTTGCAATCTTCAACGGTCTGGCCCAGGGAGCACAGCCTCTGATCAGTGAAAGCTACGGAAAAGGTCAGCCTACTCAGGTAAAAAAACTTCTGAAATGGAGCCTGCTCGTATGTCTTGCTGTAGAAGCACTGACCCAATTGATCATCTGGACTTCAACCGACACGCTGATCAGCATTTTCAACAGTGAAAATAATGTTCAGTTATTGAATTATGCACACACAGGACTGCGTCTGTATTTCCTTGGATTTATAGTGGCAGGAATCAATATTGTACTGGTGGCATATTTCTCAGCAGTAGATGAACCGAAAATCGCAATTGTCGGTTCATTACTGAGAGGAATTGTTGCCATTGTTATCTGCGCAGTTATACTTGCGAAATTATTTGGATTAAATGGAATCTGGATCTCTCTTCTTGCAGCGGAGACAGTTACGTTTCTGACGATTCTGTTTCTGGCATATAAAGACAGAAGAAAAAGGATGGCAGTTGTCTGAACTTATAACAAGTAAAGCAGAGAGCGGGATTTGGTTAAAATTTAGGAATTGTCCGGATAAAATCAGGCTGTTCAATATCAAGTAGTCTGATTTTCCGCTCAATCCCTCCGGCATAACCGGTAAGACTTCCATCTGAACCAATAACTCTGTGGCAGGGGACGATCACAGAAACCCGGTTATGTCCAATTGCACCGCCAACTGCCTGGGCAGACATGGTTTTCAGTCCACGTTTATCAGCTATTTTGCGGGCAATCTCGCCGTAAGTAACTGTCTGACCATAAGGAATCTCCAGTAAAATATCCCACACTTCTCTCTGAAAATCTGTTCCGATCAGATGAAGCTTCGGCAGGAAATCTGGCTTTTGCCCGCTGAAATAAATATCCAGCCAGCGCAGAGCATCTTTTAAAATATGGTTTTCCTTTTCTTCAAAAATATAATTCATATGTCCTGGAAATTCTCCAAAATACTTCTGTCCCTCAAACCAGACTCCTATAAGCCCTATATCATCAGCAGCCAGCAGTATTCTTCCAAGTGGAGACAGATAATAAGTTCTGTAAATCATAATATTTCACCCTCAACAGAAAAATAAATGACAGTAAAGAGTACTTAGCCTTTTATGGAATTGCTATAATTACAATTCATTATAAAATTTTTCTTATATGAAAAGCAATATAATCTCAGTTTGTCTATCTTACATTGCCATAAATCAGGGAAGTCATCTGCTTCGAGTGAGAAAGGAATTCTTGTGTAAACCTCAAATCTGATGTAAGATAAGATTACTCAGTTTGGAGGTTTTATTTTTATGTTTAACGAAATAAAAGATTTCGCTGCGCCGGAACTGGATGTATATGCCAGAACATCAGAAGTGCAGCTTTTACGATACTATGAACCGGAACCGGGAATTTTCATTGCGGAAGTCCGAAAGTAATTGAACGAGCCCTGAATGCAGGATATCAGCCAATCTCTTTTCTGGTGGAGCATAAAGATCTGGAAGGAGAGGCACAGGAAATCCTGAAACAATATCCGGATGTGCCGGTCTATACTGCAGAATATGAACTGTTGGTCAAGCTGACCGGATTTGCTCTTACTCGAGGAATGCTCTGCGCAATGCGCAGAAATCCACTGCCATCTGTAGAGGAAATCTGCAGAAATGCCAGCCGCATAGCAGTTCTTGAAAATGTTGTAAATCCTACAAATATCGGAGCTATTTTCCGCTCAGCAGCAGCACTCCATATGGATGCAGTACTTCTGACCGGCGGATGCAGCGATCCGCTTTACCGACGGGCAGCCAGAGTAAGCATGGGAACCGTATTCCAGATTCCTTGGACATATTTTGATAAAAAAAAACTGTATGGCCACAGGATGGAATGCAGACTCTGCAAAATCTGGGATTCAAAACAGCGGCAATGGCTCTGCGTGATGATTCTGTAGGAATTGATGACAAAGCACTCCGGTCAGAAGAAAAACTGGCAGTCATTCTCGGAACGGAAGGTGACGGCCTTGCATCACAGACCATCGCAGATGCGATTATACAGTAAAGATACCAATGTCCCACGGAGTAGATTCATTGAATGTGGCAGCAGCAAGTGCAGTGGCATTCTGGGAGCTAGGACACAGAGAGTGAAACTATTAAGAATGATAAAATAGAAAAAAAGGCGTGATAATCAATGAAAACAGATCCTTTCAGAGAATATCTTATACAGCAGAGCCAGGCAGGCGTGAAAAGGGATATGCATGGAATACTGCCATTGGTTTACAGGCTGTTGATGGATTAAAGCCGTCGCAGTATCTGGTTGATACAGCTGTTCAGAATATTGAGGGAAAAATTACGATAGAAGAAGCTCAATATCTGGTAGATTCTTATTATGAGGAAAGACGAGAAAAGCCAAAGCCAGGAGACAGAACTGAAGAAGCGGATAAAGTTTCAGCCAGAATTGCAGCACTATTATCAGAAAATGCATTTAGTTTTACGCCTACAGAATATCTGGCAATTCATAAGAAACTATTTACAGGAATTTATTCGCATGCCGGAAAAATCAGGGATTATAACATTACAAAAAAAGAATGGGTATTAGATGGAGCTTCCGTTCTTTATGGAAGTGCATCAGAACTTAGAGAGACATTAGAATATGATTTTACGCAGGAAAAAAAGTACAGCTATAAGGGTTTATCTATAGAAGAAATGATACATCATCTGGCAGTTTTTGTGGCAAATCTGTGGCAGATACATGTGTTTGGCGAAGGAAATACCAGAACTACGGCAGTTTTTTTTTTATTAAATATCTCAGAACACTGGGATTTGATGCCACAAATGATATATTCGCAGAGAATGCCTGGTATTTTCGAAATGCTCTGGTTCGTGCAAACTATAATGACTTAAAGAATGGAATCCATGAGACAACTGAATATCTGGAAGTATTTTTGCGAAATTTATGCTGAATGAAAAAAATCCTCTTCATAATCGCATGATGCACATTAATAAAGAATTTATAAATCTTCTAAATGAGAAGTCATGAAAACAGAAGAAGTGAACATTGAAACGAGCAAAGTGAATATTAAGAGGGAAAAAGCGAATATTGTAACAGAAAAAGTGAATATTGACGTGCATGACAAGTATTCAGATGAAATTCATGGTTTCCTGGAAAAAACAATAAACCATATTCAGAAAATGTATGATGCGTTAAGTGATAAAGTGGCATTTGGAAGAGAAGATGTACAACATGCTACTGGTCTGAAGCCTACACGCGCTTCTATGCTTATTAAAGAATTAGTTAAAAGGAAAATACTGGAGCCGGTTTCGGGATATGGAAAAGGAAAGTACAAATTTACAGGAATATCAGTTGAAAGACAGTACGGTAGTTGGACAGAACTTTATAAGTTACGGTAAATTAAAATATCTGTCAGGAAAGCAGGTGTGTGAAATGGGTGTGTATTTAAATCCCGGCAATGATAAATTTTATAAAGCAATCAATTCTGAGATTTATGTGGACAAAACAGAACTGATACAATATACCAATCGTGTTTTTAACACCATGCAGCAAAATGTCTGTGTAAGCAGACCAAGACGTTTCGGAAAGTCTATGACTGCAAATATGCTGGCTGCATATTACAGCAGAGGATGTCAGTCTGAAAAATTATTTGACGGACTTAAGATAAAAGAAGATTCATCTTTTTCAAAATATCTGAACAAATATAATGTTTTCTTTATAAATATGCAGGAATTCCTAAGCCGCAGTAAGACAGTAGAGAAAATGGTCCTGCGATTAAACCGGATTCTGATGCGTGACCTGAAACAGGAATATCCTGATGTGGACTGTTTTGATGAAGAAGATCTTGCTGAAAGTATGCAGGATGTATATCAGCAGACAGGATGTCCGTTTGTGATTATTATAGATGAGTGGGATTGTATTTTCAGAGAATACAAGTCAGATAAAGAAGCACAGGAGCAGTATCTTGATTTTCTACGGGATTTTCTTAAGGATAATCTTATATTCATCTTGCTTATATGACAGGAATCCTGCCGGTAAAGAAATATGGAACACATTCGGCACTGAATATGTTTGATGAATTTTCTATGATTTATGCAGGACCTCTGGCGAAGTTTGTGGGTTTTACAGAGACAGAAGTCAGAGAATTATGTGAGAAATATCATATGGATATGAGGGAAATCAGAGAATGGTATGACGGGTACAGGTTTGAAAACTGTGAGCCGGTTTATAATCCAAGGTCTGTGGTAAACGGCATGCTCTTTGGTTCTATCAGAAACTAACTGGAATATGACAGAATCTTTTGAAGCACTGCAGACTTATATAGATATGAATTTTGAGGGGTTAAAGGATGATATTCTCAGTATGCTGGCAGGAGAGCATATTCCTGTTAATACCGGAAGTTTTACAAATGATATGACGACATTCCGGGATGAGAATGATGTTTTGACCTTATTGATTCATCTGGGATATCTGGCATATGATTCTACAGAACATTGTGTGTATATTCCTAATAATGAAATCCGGAATGAGTATGCAAATGCTGTTTCTGTATCAGACTGGGGTGAAGTGTCAAAAGCTTAAAAAATTCGGCAGATGTCCTGAATGCAATCTGGAATCAGAATGAGCAGATGGTTGCACAGGGAATCCAAAGAGCACACTTTGAGACCTCGCATCTTCAGTATAATGATGAAAATGCATTAAGTTATACTATTTCACTGGCTCTGTATGCGGCTAGAAACTATTATAGCGTATATCGTGAACTGCCAACAGGAAAGGGATTTGCGGATATGGTCTTTATTCCGAGAAAAAAATTTCCTGATAAACCTGCTCTGGTAGTGGAATTAAAATGGGATAAAGTGCCAAAGGAGCTATTCTCAGATTAAACAGAAGCAATATTGTAAAAGTCTGGAGAAATATGCAGGAAATATTCTTTTGGCAGGGATTAACTATTCCAAAAAGGATAAAGAGCATCAGTGCATCATTGAGAAGATAGTGAAATAATAACATTATATATGATTTGCTGTAAATAGATGAAAAATATCAGAGAGTGTGTAGATTGGAAAATTTCTACACACTCTCTGATGTATTTATGATATAAAGTTAAATGATATAGGTTATTCGAAACGAGGAATTGTAATAACTTCTCCGTCTTTCATAGCAGATTCATGTGCACAGATTCCTGTACCTGTCCAGTAAGCACCCATGATGTCGTCAATAGCAGGTTTACGTTCTTCCAGAATGGAACGAATGAATTCATGTACAAGGTGTGGATGGGAACCACCGTGACCCCCACCCTGGGTAAAGGAGAGATGGGTGTTCTCATTGTTATATACTGTGTTGGTGGTGAAGGATGCGATTTCCTTCGGAAGAAGGTGTGCATAATCCGGGATCTGGATTCTTTTTCCACAATCTCTGATCCACGACTGGATTTTTCGCTGTCTTCATCCAGAATGTCCACTTTCTCCAGTTCTCCTGTACGGGTAAAGAGAACAGGATCTTCATCAGCAAGCTGCTGCCATTCGAAGCTCTCGTTTTCACCGTATACTCGGAAGCATTCGGAATAGCTTCTGGCTACACCGTAGAGGAAACGTTCCATTTCAATAGTTACATCGCTATCCTGAAGAGAAATAAATGCGGATTCGAATGCAAACGGGCAGCCGTATTTGTCAGCCAGTTCTTTGCGGATTTTTCCGGAACCTCTTGCGTAAACCTTGTCTGGAAGATGGCCTGCGAGCATCAGACAAGGAGCAACTGCATGTGTCGGATGCATCAGTGGCGGGAAGCCTTCCCAGTATTCCGGCCATCCTTCCATATCCTGGTAATGTGCACAGGTCATGTACTGGAGCGTCCAAGTTCGCCCTTCTTATAAAGCTCCTGGATATAGAGGAACTCTCTCTGGAAATCGTTGTTTCCATAAACATATAATTTTTGCCGGAGGCCTTGCGGGCTGCAATGATGTCATTTAATTCCTGGATGCTCATTCCCATAGGAATTGTACAGCCACAATGTTTACCTGCATTTAAGACGCGTACAGAAAACGGAGCATGTGTTGCTGGCGGTGTTACAAGATGAACTGCATCAATTTCAGGAATATCCAGTACATCCTGCAGATCTGTGAAACAGCGTTCATCAGGAATGCTGTATCGTTCTTTTGCAATATTCAGAAGTTTCTCATTTTATCTACGATATACACCTTATCAATATCAGGATGTTTACAGTAGATAGCAACGAATTCAAGCCCGAAGCTTAAGCCTACTAAAGCAACATTCAGTTTTTTTCATGATGGAAAACCCTCCTTAAAAATAGTAGAAAAAATAAGTAAAAAGTTAGTTTAGGAATAAAATCCACAGGATGTCAGGAATCCTGCATCTGTCTTTTATGCTTGTGATTATACGTGATGAGAAGAGAAATGAGAATAAAGATAATTTAGATGTTTGACCCCAAAAAGATAAAAATAATACCAGTTCCGGAAAGCTCTACTTTTTTTTAGAAAAGATGGAAAAAGAAAGAATAATATCGTTATTCAAAAATCAGGGATTTCATGTTTTAATAAGTGCATAGCAGAACAATCGATTGGAAAGCAGATCAGTAACATAGAGATTAAGAGAGAAGATGAGAAGGAGGAACTATATAATGAAGAAAAGAGCATTAGCTGTTATGTTGGCAGGGGCTTTGACTTTGGGCGCACAGACAGGTGTGTGGGCTGCATCCGATACTTCAGATCAGAAAGAAGGAGAACTGACACTTCTGATGTTAAATAACTGGATCGATGAGACAGAAGCAAAAGGGAAAGAGCTTGCGAAAGTGATCAAACAATATGAAGAAGAGAATCCAGGGGTGGAGATCACATTGCAGGGAGTTTCCCAGCAGGATATTAAGGAATCTTTCCAGACAGCAGCTCTGGCAGGAGGCGGAGCAGACATTGTAGTGATGGACAATTCCGGACATGCCATTGACCTTGCAGCAATGGGACTTCTGTATCCACTGGAAGATATTACCACAGCCGATGAGCTTACTGCGCAGTATCAGGAAGGACCACTCAATTCCGGCAAATTTGAGGGTAAATATTATTCCGTGCCATGGTATATGGACTGTACGGGTCTCTATTATAATAAAGAACGTCTGGAGGAACTGGGAATCGATGTTCCTACAACATGGGAAGAACTTTCTGATGCAGTAGATAAAGCAAAAGAAGCCGGATATGGCGGTATTATTACTTATCAGAGTGCATATGCTTTTTATTCATTTTTCTATCAGAATGAATGCCCAGTCATTGATACAAGTGGAGATATCCCGCAGGTAGTGATCGACAATGAGGAGGGAAAAGAGGCATGGAATTATATTTGTGATCTGATCTCCAAAGGCGGTTTGGTAGAGTCTTTTAAAGAAGCAACTACATGGGACAAAGTATATGAAAGTTTTGCAAATGGAGAAGCAACCTTCCTGTTGGGCGGAGACTGGTGCTCCAGCGAAGTAGAAAATATTAATCCGGATTTGGATTACGGCATTGCTCCGATGGTAAAAGGAAAAACAGAAGCAACTGTACTGGGAGGATGGACCTGGAATATTAATACCAACTGCAAAGATCCGGAACTTGCTTATGACCTGATTCAGTATCTGAATTCAGAAAAAGGAGATTCTCTTCTTGGCGTAGAAGGAAAGATTTCAGCACGTAAAGACTTCGACTATGACAAAGCACTGGAAGGAAATGACAAACTGAAAGTCTTTACAGAAGAATTTCCGTATACAGAAGCAAGACCTGCTGTTATCAATGAGAAATCCATCGATGAACTGATCACCAATGCCATCCTGGAAGTAGACTACGGACTGTCATCAGCTGAAGATGCGCTGACTTCTCTTACCCAGAAGCTCAATGAAAACATTGCATCTAATTATCAGTAAAAATATCCGGGAAACAAACATGAAATAATAACAGAGGCGCTGGCGTGAAATGGCGGCAGCGCTTCTTCATTGAGAAGGGAGGAAGATCATGTCCAAAATACGTAGAAAAGAAGGCCTGGAACTGAAAAAAAATCTTCCAGGATATCTTTTGATGGCACCAGCAGTAATTGCGGTACTGGCACTTTCTGTGTATCCTCTTTTCAGAGGTATTTATCTGAGTTTCTTAAATTATAACCTTGTACGCTCAAATGATCCTACATTTAATACCTTTGCAGGTTTACAGAATTATATTGATATTTTTAAAGACAAAGTGTTCCTACAGTCTATTGGAAATACAGTGAAGTGGACGGTGGTGAATCTTGTGGTACAGCTTGTGGCAGCCATGCTTCTTGCACTTGCACTGAACCAGAAACTGAAAGGAAGATCTGTATATAGAACGCTGATTCTGGTTCCATGGGCAGTTCCCCATGCCATAGCAGCTATGACCTTTACTTTTTTATTCAATGCAAATGTAGGTATCATTAATATACTGGCAGTGAAGCTGGGAATGATTACAGAATCTGTATCCTGGCTTGGAAATGTGGGATCAGCGTTCTGGTGTGTGGTTCTGGTAGCAATATGGAAGGGAATTCCTTTTCAGATGATCTTTATTCTGGCAGCACTGCAGGGAATTTCCGGGGATGTGTATGAGAGTGCGGAAATAGATGGTGCCAGTCGTTGGCAGTGTTTTTGGAAAATCACACTTCCGATTATCAAAGAGCCTCTGGCTATTTCAACCATTCTGAATCTGATCGGTATTGTGTCCTGTTTTAACACTATCTGGCTGATGACCAAAGGTGGCCCGCTGTACAGCACAGAGATTATTTATACCTATGCATACAGAAGAGCATTTATTGACCATAATTTTGGAACTGCAGCAGCTGCATCCGTGGTATTGTTTATATTTATGGCTGTTTTCTCTGGAGTTTACCTGAAGATGGTAAGTGAGAAAGAATAGGGAGGAGGAAACTATATGCATACAAAACAACGAAATGAAGCTATAAGGCATGTGGTAGCCTATATATTCACAATAGTCATGGTTTTTCTTGCAGTGACCCCGTTTATCTATGTGGTATTGACTGCCCTGAAAACAAAGGAACAGATATATGATCTATCTCAGATCATACCGACTCATATCACATTTGACAATTTCAGACAGGTACTGTTTCAGTCGAATTTCGTAAGATATTTTATGAACAGTATTTTCATTACACTGGTCACAACACTGATTTGTATGATATTATCAGTAATGGCAGCATATGGACTTACCAGATATAGAATCGTAGGTGCCGGGAAAATTAAGATGGCGGTTCTTATGACAAGAATGTTTCCGGGAATCCTGTTGTGTATTCCTTACTATATTATTATGAAACAGTTGAACCTGATTGACAGTTATATAGGACTGATTCTGATGTACTGCTCTTTTACCCTGCCTTTTGCCATATGGAATACCTGTGCATTTTTTATTCCATCCCATGGGAGTTGGAGGAAGCTGCCAGGATTGATGGCTGTAGCAGGTTGAAATCTTTTTTCCATGTGATTATTCATGTGGCTAAGCCGGGACTTTTTGTTACAGCCTTGTTCTGTTTTATGACATCCTGGGATGAATATATGTATGCTTCTATTTTTATTAATACAACTTTAAAGAAAACCATTCAGGTTGGTATGCAGGACTTTGTAGGACAGTATTCTGTAGATTGGGGACTGCTGATGTCAGCAGTGGTGATTAGTCTGATACCAATTCTGATTTTCTTTGCATTGGTGCAGAAGAATCTGGTACAGGGACTTTCGGCCGGTGCAGTGAAAGGATAAATACAGGTCAGATGTAGAAAGAGGAAATTTGCGTATGAGTTTCAAACGTAAAAATCGGGTAACCAGAGCATAAGAAGCAGCTCACATTTTATATGGGACTTTTTGTGGTGCTGCCGTTGTGCCTGGCTTTGATGCTTCTGAATTTCTATCTTCAGAAAGTTACCACGGAAAATAAGATTAACAATGAGACAGATTTGCTATCCCAGATCAGGGATAACACAGATCAGATGATTGAAGTGACCAATTATGCTACAAGCATGTTGATGACAAATAAAAATACACTGAAGAACCTGCGAATTTTAGAGCAAGACGGGGATTCCTACGAGATCTATCAGGCGAAAAGAGAACTTTCTAATGATATTTCGGATGTAGAGAGCTCCGTCTTAAATGCCGTTGGCGGAAAAGTAGCTATACTTACGAAAAAAAGGATATATGATTGGTTCTTACACATTAAGCAGAACAGAAACGAATTATGAGAAGGAACAGTGGTATCAGGAGATTTTGGAAAATGGAAGAAAGACAACTTACAGTACAGGCATAGAAACCATGTTCCAGGAAATGACAATACATGACAATATACAGAAATATTTTATATGGGACGGGAAATTCTAGATTATTCCGGCAAAAATCTGGGAGTCATGCTGATTCGGCTTTCTGAGAAAAAATCTGGGGAAAACTGGCAGCAGGTATGGTGACAGAGGAAGGCGGTGCCCTTTATATCCTGGACAGAAACAATGATATATTGATGGAGTATAATGAGAAATATCAGAAACAGCTGAAAGAACTGAGAGAACAGGAAACTGTAAAGGAGATTTCTGAGAATGAAATTACGACAGGTAATCTGAAAGATGATTTTTATTATATGGAAGGCGAACTGGAGAATGATTCCAATAAACTGGTCTACCTTGTTCCCCAGGAAATTTTCCTAAAAGAAAACAGAAAGATTCTCCAGAGAATTCTGGAAATGTTACTTCTGGTGATTGGATTCACTGTCTGCACCATGTTATATTTTTCTAAAAGAATCGCCAAACCTTTGGTTGAAGTGGCACAGACTCTGGAAAAAGCTCCCAATGGAATGGCAGTTCTGGAGGAACCCAGAGGTTCTTTCAAGGAGATGAGCAAATTTGTATCCTGCTATAACCAGGCTGGGAAAAAGATCGAAGAGCTTCTGGAAAAAGTAGAAAGAGAGAGCAGATTAAAAGAAAAAGCCCATTATGAGATGCTCATGTCGCAGATTTCCCCTCATTTTATCTTTAACACGGTTAATTCCATAAGGATCATGGCCATAAAAGAAGGACAGGACCGTGCAGGGGGGAATGAAAACACGGAGAAAGCACTGGAAGCACTGGGAGATATTTTGTATGCAGTTTACAGTAACAAAAACGGCATGACTACTGTGGGACAGGAAACGGCACTTCTGAAAGCATATGTAGATATCATGCAGATGCGGTTTGGAAGTTCGTTTCAGTATTATAATGTAATTCCAACAGAACTATTCTATTATGAAATCCCTGCATTTACCATGCAGCCGATTGTAGAAAATGCGATTCTGCACGGAGTAAAAGGTGTGACAGCAGGGCAGATTATAGTCTCTGCAATAGAGTATGAGAATGATTTTGTCATATCTGTATTCAATAATGGAAATTCTGCGGATAAAAAGAAGATTGAAGATCTTCTGAAGGGAGAGAAGAACCAGAGAGCTGTGACGGGGATCGGGCTTTACAATGTAAATTCCAGACTGAAGCTGTTGTACGGCGAATCTTATGGACTGATCTATAATGAAAAGGTCAGAAATGGTTTCGAAATATGGGTTCGTCTTCCAAAAAAAATTACAGAATCAGAAGAAAGGTGATAAAATAGGATAAAAAGATAGCAATTATTATCCGGATGAAGGGAAGAACATTCTATGAAAAAGGTATTGATCGTAGAGGATGAAATTCTGGCAAGACTTGGACTGCGTCAGCTTGTAGACTGGAAGAAACTGGATCTGGAACTGCTGCCGGATGCAACAGATGGAGAAGAAGCATTGGAAATGATCCGGAACAGCCGTCCGGATATCATTCTTCTTGATCTGAATATCCCCAGAGTCAGCGGGCTAGAAATTCTGGAATTTTTGAAGAAAGAAGAAATGCAAACCAGAGTAATCGTGGTAAGCTGCCAGGAAGAATTCGATGTTGTAAAGAAGGCAATGAAGTTGGGGGCGTATGATTATCTGCGAAAACTGAATCTGAGTTCTGATGAACTGGAAAGTATTCTGGAAAAGTGTCTGGGAGAAACAGAAGAAAGAAATAAGGTGCATATGCAGGGAATACGTGAGATCCGTTATGAAGAGATTATGAGAGACAGCAGAGATTATTTTTGCAGGTACCTGTAATTATCAGACATTAATCTGTATACTGGCGAAAGATACAGAAGAGTTGTCCGGGGTTATGGAAATGATCCATAAATGGGCAGAAACCGAACTCAGGGAAGGCCTGCAGATTCAGAAGGGAAATCAGTATGGATATTTCCTGCTGAAAGAAAAACCGGAAAGATCTGTTTATATGGAATTAAAGAAAAGGGCAGAGCGGAAAACAGGCAGAGAACTGTACATGGGAATCTTTGAAGGTTGCATGGAAAAAACTGCGGATCTTGTTCGGGCTGCTGCGATGGCCGAGCAGATACAGCTTTTCAGTTATTATGATAAAGAAGAGAAACTGGTGTTTTTTCAGAAGAAGATTGAAACAGAAGGTCATAGTCCACGAGGAATGCATGGATATCTGGATTCCCTAAAAGAGAAGATTCGAAGTTTTGACAGAGAAAAAGTTGAACAGGAGCTGTATGGAATCTTCGGACTGATCCGACAGGAGCCTTATGTCAGTATCAATGTGCTGAGAAGAAATTTTATGGATATTTTGGGAATTTATTCCCTGGTTGCACAGTCATTGGACGGCGCACTGGAAGAAATAGAGTTGGATGGTGATAATTGTCATTATCAGAAAATCATGATGATGGAAAGCCTCAGGGAAATAGAAAAATGGTTTCTGAAATTTAATGATATTTTTATGGAAAAATTCTGGATTGCCTACAAATGCAGTAGATCTGAAATCCTGCAGAAAGTAGTAAAATATATAGAAGCGCATATCACGGAACCAATCCATCTGTCAGATGCAGCTGCTGAAACAGGAGTTTCCTCAGCTTATCTCAGCACCATGTTCAAAAAAGAAATCGGTTATAATTTCATAGAATATGTAAACCTCCGAAAAATAGAACTGGCCAGACAAATGCTTCAGGATGGAAAAATGGTCTATGAAGTCTCAGAACTTCTTGGATTCGAAAATAGCACTTATTTCTCCAGAGTGTTTAAACGCTATACAGATGTATCGCCGGATACTTATCGGAAACAAATGTAAACTGAATTCAGATAAATAAGTTGACAATTCTCCGCGCCTATGATATAAAAAGAAAGTCAAAACCAATCATCAACAGGGAAAGAGGAGAGTCTTATTATGAGTCAGTCATATGCAAAAAGCCCTGCTGCAGAGAGAAAATTTACAACCAGAGAAATGGTACTGGTTGGTATGTTTGCAGCAGTTCTTGCAGTAATATCACAGATTTCACTGCCAATGCCTACCGGTGTACCGATCACCATTCAGGTATTTGGTGTAGCACTTGTAGGCGCAGTACTTGGTTCCAGGCTTGGAACTACAGCAACACTGGTTTACGTTCTGTTAGGAGCCATCGGTCTTCCAATCTTTGCTAACTTCTCAGGCGGAATCAGCAGCATCGTAGGAGTTACAGGAGGATACATCTGGGCATGGCCGATCATGACCTGGCTTTGTGGAATCCGTCCGAAAACAGAGAACAAGACAAAGAACCTTGCAATCTCAATCGGATTTGCACTGATCGGACTTCTGATTGTTGAGACAATCGGCGGTCTGCAGTGGCACTTTGTAGGAGGCTCCATGAGCATCCCGGCAATCGCAGTATACTCCTTAACAGCATTTATTCCAAAGGATATTGTGATCACAGTTCTTGCAGTTCTGATCGCAATTCCCATCAGAAAAGGAATCAACAATGCAGGAAACCGCTGATAACAGTAACAGGATAAAGAATAGCCTGCCGAAAGATACTCGGGGAAAGCAGGAAAACATAAAGATCCACGGAATCGGACTTGATAAAGCAGGACGGTGTACACACTATCACACACAGCTTGATATAGCTGCATTGCTCTGCGCGAAGTGCAGGAAATATTACGCATGTTATTCCTGCCACGATGAACTGGAAGATCATTCATTTGTGGCAACAACACCGGAAGAAGCTTATCCTGTTTTATGCGGAAACTGTGGCAGGAAACTTACACTTCAGGAATACAAAAAAGGCAGCTGCCCTTACTGCCACGCAGGATTTAATCCAAAATGTAGTTTACATGAGAATATTTATTTCTGTTGTACAAATACAGAGAATACAAAATAGCAAAAAAATTTTGTATTCTCTTTTTATTTGTCAAAAAATCTGATATACTGATTAAAGTTAGAATAAACTAACCAAACAAATAACAAGAACCTATTTCTTTTATTTGCATACAAATAGAAACAGGAGGAACAAATCAATGGATATAAATGTATTCTATGGAATTCTGATTCCTTTTCTTGGAACTTCTGCAGGAGCTGCCTGCGTATTTTTCATGAAGAAGAATCTGAATGAACAGATTCAAAGGGCACTTACCGGCTTTGCTGCAGGAGTTATGGTTGCGGCTTCCATATGGAGTCTGCTGATCCCGGCAATTGAACAGTCTTCCGGATTGGAAAAGTTTTCATTTGTACCGGCAGCAGTGGGATTTTGGATAGGGGTGCTTTTTTTGCTCTTGCTGGATCACATGATCCCGCATCTTCACCAGAACAGTGACAAGGCAGAAGGTCCGAAGAGCAAACTTCAGAGAACTACCATGCTGGTTCTTGCAGTAACTCTGCATAACATTCCGGAGGGAATGGCAGTAGGAGTCGTATACGCAGGTTATTTGACAGGTCACGCCCAGATTACTATCATGGAGCTAGGCCCTTTCTATCGGGATTGCTATTCAAAACTTCCCTGAGGGAGCTATTATCTCCATGCCCCTGCGTTCTGAAGGGATGGGAAAGACCAAAGCCTTTGCAGGTGGAGTCTTGTCCGGGATTGTAGAACCTGTCGGTGCAGTCCTCACGATTCTTGCTGCCGGCCTCATTGTTCCGGCACTTCCATATCTTTTAAGCTTTGCTGCCGGAGCTATGCTCTATGTAGTAGTGGAAGAACTCATACCCGAAATGTCTGCCGGAGAACACTCCAATATGGGAACCCTTTTCTTCGCAATAGGATTCTCTCTGATGATGATTCTGGATGTAGCGCTTGGATAAACAGATAATAATGCATTATACATTGGGGAAAAAGTGCTTTTTATGAATCATTATAGTGTAAAAGAATGGAAAAAAAGGCAATCCACTACCGGAAATTCATGAATGGTATCCGCATATAAAAAATCCAGATGCAATCCATGCAGGAACTGTGGAAGATGTTAAATTGCACATATGTGCATTAAATGAAAATATATTGAAAACCAGAATCTGACATGCTATCATGCAATCGAAATCACAGACAAATGAGTGTCAGAGCGTGTTTGAAAAATCATTCCCGCAATCTGCACGCCCCACTTTGCGGTATATTTTGCCCGAATTCAGTTGCCGTAGCCCGCTACGCGCCTTCATCCGGACAAAATCTCCCACAAATTGTGACGCACATCTTGCAGAAAGCCTTTTTCAAACACGCTCTAGCATTATAAATATGGAAACTGACAGAAGATGTTATTCTAGGTGAAAGCGTGAATAACACGTGTTTTTTGCGTGTAAAAAGCTTTTCCGGAGTAACATTTTTGCGTTTAACCAGATGCTTTTATCCGCTGGACCAGGATAAACGGTATGGCAGCGATCAGCTGCAGTGTGATATAGCGGATGCTTTATCCGTTTGACAAAGGAGAGTGAAAAATGGAAGAGACAACGATTGCTGCGATTTCCACAGCCATGAGCGCATCGGGAATCGGGATCGTCAGGATCAGTGGCCCGGAGGCTTTTGAGATCGCATCCGGAGTATACCGTTCCAAGGGTGGAAAAAAATCTCTGAAAAATGTCCCAAGCCACACCATCCATTATGGATATATTTATGATAACGAAGAAATGGTAGACGAAGTGCTGGTCATGGCCATGCGCGGACCACGGACATACACAGGAGAAGATACCATAGAAATCGATTGCCACGGGCGGCGTTTTAGCATGAAAAAGGTACTGGAAACTGTGCTGAAAAACGGAGCATTATTGCCGAGCCGGGAGAATTTACCAAGCGTGCATTCCTCAATGGAAGGATCGATCTTTCCCAGGCAGAGGCCGTTATGGATGTGATACAGTCCAAAAATGAGTACTCATTAAAGAATTCTGTAGGACAATTAAAAGGCTCGGTCCGAAAAACTGTACAGCAGATCAGAGAAAAACTACTGTACCATATAGCGTACATTGAATCGGCATTAGACGACCCAGAGCACTATGATCTGACAGGATATTCGGAAGAATTAGAGCAGATCGTAGCAGAAGAAAAAGAAAAATACAGAACTTGTTAAAAACAGCCGGAGACGGAAAGATCATACAGGAAGGTATCCGGACCGTGATCCTGGGTAAGCCGAACGCAGGGAAATCTTCTCTGCTGAACCTGCTTCTGGGAGAGGACAGAGCCATCGTGACCGATATCGCAGGAACCACCAGAGACGTACTGGAAGAGTATATCAACCTGCATGGGATCACATTAAAGATCGCTGACACAGCCGGAATCCGTCAGACAGAAGACATCGTAGAGAAAATCGGTGTATCCAAAGCCAAAGAAATGGCAGCAGACGCAGACCTGATCCTCTATGTCGTAGATTCCTCCGTACCGTTAGATGAAAACGACGAAGAAATCATAAAAAATTTTGCAAGAGAAAAAGAACAATTTGTCCTCTACAGCAAGACAGACCTTGAATCTGCTATAGATATAGAGGATTTAAAGAGCAGAATAAACCAGCCGGTGATCCCAATCTCCGCAAAAGAAGAAACCGGGATTACAGACCTGGAAGAAAAAATCCGGGAAATGTTCTTCAGTGGGGAGATTGACTTCAATGATGAAGTCTACATCACCAATGAACGCCACAGACAGGAGCTTTTAAAAGCACAGGAAAGTCTTTCTCTGGTAGAAAATAGCATAGAAAGCGGAATGCCGGAGGATTTTTATTCCATAGACCTGACAGATGCATACGAAAGTCTGGGACGGATTCTGGGAGAATCACTTGGGGAAGACCTTGTTAATGAGATATTTTCTAAATTTTGTATGGGGAAATAATAACCGCATGGGCTGCGGAGCCCCGGCCGAATGGCCGCATAGATTGCGGAATCCCGGCCGTATATGCCGCATGGATTGCGGAACCTCCGGTCGTAGTAACCGCATGGGCTGCGGAGGCCCGGGCCGAATGCCGTATGGATTGCGGAACTCCGGCCGTATATGCCACATGGATTGCGGAACTCCGGTCGTATATGCCGCATAGGCTGCGGCTCCGGCTGTATGGCACATAGGCTGCGGCCCCGCAGAGGTAGATCACATTGGAATGTGAGAAAACCGCAAAGGGGCACAAGGCCGCGCCCCTCTGCACACCCCTGGGCCTTTTTTATATAGTGCAGCGATTGTGGAAAGCTGAAAGAAACTAACTTGTGTCTGTATGCTTCTGTATCGGCAATTCGACACTGAGCCGAAATATATCTAACGGAACTTTGTATATTTCTGAAGGGATATATTGTTGCATAATATAGATTGCGGAGACCCCGCCGTATATACCGCATAGATTGCGGAACTCCGGCTGTATATGCCGCATGTATTGCGGCTCCCTGCTGTACGCCACATGGACTGCAGAATTCCGCAGACGTGCACCGCACGTCGAGAACCTCATTACAGTTCCACTGCAACCCTCTCGGCACAACGTTCCGCATCCAATACCGAAGCATACAGACAAAAGTCAACAACGCAGCACACACAACAACGCAGAACTCCTTCCGTGCCCAAGAGGGTGGGGGTGCAGGGGGAGGGCCTTCGGGCTACGGAACTCTGAGATGGCCTTCCCCCTGCATATTCCCGCATTGAAAATGCGACCGGCGTAGCGCCATCCAGCGAAGAGTCTTATTATAAAAAACAACACAATAAACAACAATAAAGATAATCCTAAAAATTACAAATAAGAATAAAAAATTGTCCTATAAAAATAAACTTCCAGGAAAATCTAAAAAAATTGAAATTTATGGTTGACAAGCATAACTCCCAGTGGTATTATAACTGAGCTGTCGCAAATAATTGTTTTTGAAAAGTAAACAATTAAAAAGAATTTCAGAAAAATGAAATTCACAGTTGACAAAAGACAGAAGATATGAATAAAGATATCCAAGTCGATCAACAAAACGACAAA
>ENA-OQMZ01000358-OQMZ01000358.1-human-gut-metagenome-genome-assembly--contig:-NODE-358-length-19881-cov-2.165941_pt1 | contig 19881 bp, 25 predicted proteins | sample MGYA00242621_ERZ504862 | MGnify/ENA primary metagenome ERZ504862 (study PRJEB26092, sample SAMD00036393) | human gut metagenome | host: Homo sapiens | study: EMG produced TPA metagenomics assembly of...
CAGATTTTGCAAATATAGTCATAAATCCGGGCAACTTGTATCTGATAGAGGGAAAAGTCAGTTTTTTATGCTTTCCGTGGCTTCTCCTTTGGAAGTGAGGTGGGAAAGCATGAAAGCTCTTTGTCTTGTCAGTGAAATCTGTCTGTTGTATTTTGTTCTTCTGCCTTTTCATCAAGTTTATTCACTAAAGTGAAGAAACTGTATCACTTTAGTGATGAAGCTTGATTACCTTAGTGATAAAAGTTCATCACTAAGGTGAAACGATTAAATGAAAAGGCAGAGATTGGGAGAAAATACCGGTGGAATCACTCAAGTTACAGGAACGGAATTCATTTTGTTTGCGCCATTTATAACAGTTGTAATGTTGTGCTTTCTATTGAAATATCCTATGACAAAATGATGAAGAATTTATGAATAAATCAATCATGGTAAATAATTGGTTATCAACACTTAATAAGTAAATGAAGAATTTGAAGGAAATAATCAGCCAACAGGATACTGTAACTCCTTGTGTTTTGAATCCGTTGTTTTTACGCCACAAATCTTCTGGTCCATTTGCATGCATACATCCCTCTGACCACCAGGTAGCTGATGAGAAAGGCTGTTACGGCCATGCAAATAATGTGTATTATGGCAGGAATCCCCTGAGGCAACAGCGAGGCGAACAAGTCATATCCCATTTGCACGAAGACGAAATGACACAGATAAATGCCGAAGGTCATGGATGCCACTTTTGAAAGAACAGGCGAAGAAGGTATTTTAAGCTTCTGTATACAGACAAAAACAGGAAATGTCATCATAAATACAATTGATGCCGCCGAAAAGCCATACTATTTCCAGATAGGCGTAGTTTCCCGGAAAATATTCCTGCATGATGAGGTAGCCGCCGAAAGTGATGGCGTACCCTGTCACAAACATAGGGATACCGATAGCCAGGGTTTTTCTCCAACTCCATTGCAGCGGGTATTTTACCAGATAATGGGCCAGTATCAGATAGCCGATAAATCCGGAAACATAATAAAATGAACCGAATGCATTCCAGTCGCACACTCCCAGGATATCCATATTGCCCCAGTTGCCGATATATCCCAGTGCGGGAGCGGCCATCTTTATGTAGGGAAGGAACAAGGAGATGCCCAGATGGAAAGAAATAGCTTGATATCTTTCCGGGTAGCACGCTCCAGCCATGCATGGAAGATGGGGATGATGAAGTAGAGCCCCACCAGCATATACAGATACCACAGAGGAGTGGTGTCATAGTTGAAATTGAAAATGAATGTCCAAATCTTCGTGATAGTCATTTCCTGGGTGAAGGCGGACATGTCTATGGTAGGATTGTCTGTCGTGGTGATGTAATTCAGATAAATGAAATACAATACAGGCAGCATGACCGACCAGAAGATAAGCGGGACAACAATGCGGCCGATCCGCTTTTTGTAAAATTCACTCATGCCGTTTCGTACAGGAAACAGCAGCACTCCTGTCATCATTACAAACAAGGGCACGCAACAGCGTACGGCACTTCCCAATGCGCACCCTTGTAGAAAAGTAGGACGGTCTGTGTCAAAACGTGCCACAAAAGGGTCACAGCAATGGGCGAATACAACTAAAAAACAGGCGGTGACGCGTAGTAAGTCTATCCATCCGATGTTCTCTCTTTTATTTATTTCCATATTCTCTGTTGGGCTTATTTTTGTTCAAGCACCACTACTAAGGGACGGTGATCTGATGCTACCGGTTCATTTACTACCTGTGCGGAGGTTACTGTGAAGCCTTTCATGTTCTGTTTCAGTGCTGTAATATAATCAATGGTTTCTGTAGGGGCGGGAGCCGGAAATGTATGCTGGTTTACGTCAGAAAGTATCTGAAAATCCTGTTGCAAGTATTTTATGAATGCGGATTCGGGTTCGGCATTCAGGTCGCCGGCCAGGAAAAAAGGTTTTTTGTGAGCGGCGGCAAAGTCTTTTATAAGCTCCAGTGAGGCCATGCGGTCTTCTTCGGTGAGAGACAGATGGGTGCAACAATAAATGTAGTTGTCGAACTCTGCCATAATCAGCGCACGTGCTTCTTCCGTCCGGGAAGTGTCATGGTTTTCAGGCTGACGGGAATTTCTTTGGTGAGAAGTCCGATACCATATTTTCCTCCGTCGTAATCAATGGCAGGGGCAAAGTAAGCGTGCATTTGCGTACGTCCGGCTATCTCGCCCAGTACGTATTTTTGTCCGCTGCGGTGGGTCATGCTGTCCAGTTCCTGCAAGGCTACCACTTCGGGGTGGATATGATTGATTACATCGGCTATGCGTTGGAAGTCGCATACATCATCCATTCCGTTTGCATTTTTAATGTTATAGGTCATTAGCCGTAACGAATTTTGTGATTGTGCCGACAGGGCTAAAAGAAGGGTAAAAAGTAAGAGCAATGTCTTTTTCATATATTCATCAGGTTTTGATTGTTTAACTCTCAAAGATAGATAAATTCATTCTTTTTTTCTTTGCCCTCAAAGATAAAAAACAAGAGAAAGTTTTTATCAGAAAGGAAATGTTTCTGTTCAACAACTTGCCGGGGCTTTATTTCTTTCCTGCCGGAGAAGCCTGTGTCATACGGATACTGCTTACCACGCCTGCGGCAATGGCAAAGAATATGGCTAATAACAAACAAGCCTGCGCCCGATGTCCTTCGGCAAACATACGGAACAACAAAGCAACCAGTGTGGTTCCCAAAGTCTGACCTAACAGACGCGCCGTACCTAGCATACCGCTGGCTCCACCGCTTCTGTGAGTGGGAGCGGAAGAAACAATGGTTACATTATTGGGCGTCTGGAACAGCCCGAAGCCCATACCACAGAGTGCCATTCGCCAGATGATATTCCATTCTGCCGGATGGGGGGGAAGCAAATAGAGTGTGAATAGGCCGGTAGCGAAGATGGCCATGCCGATGCCTCCCAGCAATCCGGGATGTACTTCTCTACCAGTCTGCCTGCAAGTGGTGCGGTCAGGATGGTAGCCAATGGCCAGGGGGTAAGTAGCAAACCGATCTGTACGGCGCTGTATCCCAATATATTCTGCATAAAAAACGGTAAGGAAACCATAGCCAGCATCTGGGCGGTGAATGAGGTGATGGAAGTACCGATAGAAAGAGCGAAAATAGGAATCTTCAGTAAGTCCACAGGTAGGATAGGGGTCGTTTCCTTCAGTTGGCGGCGGATGAAATAAGTGCCGATTATGATTAACAAAACCAACTGGATGGCAATGAACTTTCTGTTTTCGGCGTGTGCAAAACCTTCCAAGGTATAAATTAACAACCCGAAGGTCAGTGCGTTGGCTATTGCACTGATTTTATCAAACTTGTGTTTTGTGTCTGAAGCCGGATTATGCGGTAAGAACCGATGTCCGATCACTAATGCAGCCAATCCCAAAGGAATGTTGATTACAAAAAGCCAGTGCCAGCTTCCCAATGCTAAGATACTGCCTGCAATGGATGGACCTGCGGCGGCCGAAACAGCTACCACCATGGCATTTACGCCCATTCCGCGCCCTAGTATCTGCGGCGGGTAAATTAAACGGATAAGGGCGGTATTGACACTCATTACACAGGCCTGCCCCGAAACCTTGAATGATACGGGAGACGGTCAGCATCCAGAAAGAGTCCGAGAGGGCGCAGGCCGCAGAGGCACCCACAAAAATGGAGATACCGGTCAGGAATATTCGTCTGTAACCATAAATATCACCTAATGAGGCAAATGATAGCAAGGTCATGGTAATCACCAGTTGATAGGCATTGACAATCCAGATGGCATTGGAAGGGGTGACATCGAAATCGTGTGCCAGCGTGGGTAATGCGATATTCATAATGGTTCCGTCCAGTACGGACATCATGATAGCCAGCAGTACGGCTACCACTGCGAAATATTGTTTAGGTATAAATGCGGTCTTTTCTTTGCTCATGATGCAAATTAACGGAAATCGGTCAGATTAGGTTTAATTTCTTCTAAATAATTGCTATTCCAATGTTAAAGAACCGGGAATTTATAGAATGGTTAAGGAATAATGCTTATCTTTGCAGCCGTTAAAAACAGTGGAGAGATTTGAGTAGCTTGCAACCACAGAAAAAAATGCTAAAAAATACATTGACTTTCTTATTTACATTTATCTACTCTGATAACTTCCCAAGGTGGTTAACGAATTAACTTTTAATTTTTAATTCTTAATTTTCAATTTAGAATGGGATATTTATTCACATCCGAATCGGTGTCTGAAGGACACCCCGACAAAGTGGCCGATCAAATATCGGACGCTGTGCTTGACAAACTGTTGGCGTATGACCCCAGTTCGAAAGTAGCTTGCGAAACCCTGGTGACTACCGGACAGGTAGTGCTGGCTGGAGAAGTGAAAACCAAGGCGTATGTAGATTTGCAGCGCATTGCACGTGAAGTGATTAACCGTATCGGTTATACCAAAAGCGAATATATGTTCGAAGGAAACTCCTGCGGCGTATTTTCTGCCATTCACGAACAAAGTGCGGATATCAACCGTGGCGTGGAACGCGAGGACCCTATGAACCAGGGTGCGGGCGACCAGGGAATGATGTTTGGTTATGCTACCAATGAAACGGAAAACTATATGCCGCTGTCACTGGACCTGGCACATAAACTGTTGATGGTACTGGCCGAAATCCGTCGTGAAGGGAAGGTGATGACTTATCTTCGTCCCGACGCCAAGAGCCAGGTTACTATTGAATACGATGATAACGGCAAGCCGGTACGCATTGATACGATTGTGGTTTCTACCCAGCATGACGAGTTTGTAACCCCGGCTGATTCTTCCAAAGAAGCTCAGTTGAAGGCTGACGAAGAGATGTTGGCCAAGATTCGTCAGGATGTGATTGAAATCCTGATGCCACGTGTCATTGCCGGAATTCATAATGAAGAAGTATTGGCTTTGTTCAATGACCGGATAGTTTATCATGTGAACCCTACAGGTAAGTTTGTGATCGGCGGTCCTCATGGAGATACCGGTTTGACCGGCCGTAAGATTATTGTGGATACATACGGTGGAAAAGGTGCTCACGGTGGCGGGGCGTTCTCAGGAAAAGACCCCAGTAAGGTAGACCGTAGTGCTGCCTATGCAGCACGCCATATCGCAAAGAATATGGTTGCTGCCGGTGTTGCCGATGAAATGTTGGTGCAGGTGTCATACGCCATTGGCGTGGCCCGTCCTATCAATATCTACGTAAATACGTACGGTCGCAGCAATGTGAAACTGAGCGACGGAGAGATTGCTAAGAAAATAGACGAACTGTTCGATCTGCGTCCGAAAGCCATTGAAGAGCGTTTGAAACTGCGTAATCCTATTTATGAGGAAACAGCTTCTTACGGTCACATGGGACGTGAGCCGAAAGTGGTGACCAAGACATACGAATCCATGTATCATGAAGCAAAGACGCTGGAAGTGGAACTGTTCACTTGGGAGAAGCTGGATTATGTGGATAAGATAAAGGAAGCGTTCGGTTTGTAAGAAACGGATTCGAATATGGTGATGTATACGGCGAATTCAATTCGTTCCTGCGGCAATGAGCGTCATTGGCTGGCAGGGGAGGATTGGATCCGCCCGAAAACATAAGGAATTATATGAATGATATAAAGAATGTATGTGTATATAGTGCGTCCAGCACAAAGATAGCGAAGGTGTATTTTGATGTAGCGGAAGAATTAGGACGTCTTCTGGCTGAAAAGAAGATCAATCTGATTAACGGGGCAGGCTGTATCGGCCTGATGGCGGCTACCTCCGATGCAGCATTGGCTGCAGGCGGTACGGTGACGGGGGTAATCCCTCATTTTATGGTGGAGCAGGGGTGGCACCATACAGGGCTGACCCGATTGATTGAAACGGAAACCATGCACGAGCGTAAACGGATGATGGCCGATTTGTCCGATGGTGTCATTGCATTGCCCGGAGGTTGCGGCACATTGGAGGAATTGCTTGAAATCATCACCTGGAAGCAGCTGGGGCTTTATCTTAATCCGATAATCATCTTGAATATCAACGGGTTTTATAATCCTTTGCTTGAAATGCTGCAAAGGGCGGTGGAGGGTAATTTTATGCGTAAAGAGCATGTTGCGATCTGGAAGGTGGCTTCAACAGCCGAAGAAGCGATAAATTTGCTCTATACAACGCCTGTTTGGAACAAGGAAATACGTAAATTTGCAGCGATATGAGTGAAACCTGTCATCCCGGAATAGCGTATATTCTCCAACTTTATACGGAAGAGCAGAGCCGTGTTGATACGGCTTTGACACACAGCGTGTGTCATATGTCCAAGGAAGACGGATGAGAGGAATGGAGTTGCCCTATCAGCTGCGTTCGGACTGGATGGTGACCTGCGTGCTGTTTCTTTGCTTTATCCTGGTATCATACGTGCTGGCACATGGCAAGAAACATCTTGAACAGCAATTTAAGAATTTTGCTTTGTCTAAAGAGCGTGCCAGTTTGTTTGATGATACTACCGCATCTGATGTGCGTTATACATTGGTGCTGATATTGCAGACCTGTATATTATCCGGTTTTTGTGTGTACGATTATTTTTCGGACCATGACCTGCTCCTTTTTCGTACGGTTCCTCATTGTTTATTGCTAAGTATTTAACATTGGTTATGTAGTTTTTTTCTTTGTCATCAAATGGCTTCTTTATAGCTTTGTAAATTGGATTTTCTTTAACAAAACACGCAATATTATTTGGCTGGAATCTTACTTTAATGTTGTAATCGGGGCCGGATTTTTACTTTTTCCAATTGTACTTTTGATTGTGTATTTCGATCTGTCACCGCAAATTGCTCCTTATTTTATCGGTTTTGTTATAATAATTGCTAAATTCTGCTGTTTTATAAGTGCTTTAGTAACTTTTTCAACAAATTTTTATGGCGCTTTCCATTTAATTCTGTACTTTTGTGCCCTTGAAATACTCCCTGATTTTGTTCTGTGGAAAGGGATTATCTTAGCGAACAACATTTTGATTTTAAATTTTTAGTACATTGAAAATAAAAAAAGTCCTCGTATCTCAGCCGAAGCCGACTTCTGAAAAGTCGCCATACTATGATATTGCTGAGAAGTACGGTGTGAAAATTGATTTCCGCCCGTTCATCAAAGTTGAGAGCTTGTCGGCAAAAGAGTTCAGACAGCAAAAAGTCTCTATTCTTGATCATACCGCTGTGATTTTTACATCGCGGCACGCTATCGACCATTTCTTCAATCTGTGTACAGAATTGCGTGTTACTGTGCCCGAAACAATGAAATATTTCTGTACGTCCGAAACCATTGCTTTGTACATTCAGAAATATGTTCAGTATCGTAAGCGTAAAGTGTTCTTCGGCGCGACCGGTAAATTCGCAGATTTGGTGCCTTCTATCGTAAAGCACAACACGGAAAAATATTTGGTGCCGATGTCTGATGTACACAATGATGAGATCAAGACTTTATTGGATAAAAATAAAATTCAGCATACGGAGGTAGTGATGTATCGTACGGTAAGTAATGATTTCACTCCTGAAGAAGAGTTCGATTACGATATGCTGTTGTTTTTCAGTCCTGCAGGAATCAATTCTTTGATGAAGAATTTTCCGGAGTTCGACCAAAAGGAAATTGCGATAGGATGTTTTGGTCCTGCTACTGCTAAAGCGGTAAAGGATGCCGGATTGCGGTTGGATCTGGAAGCTCCTACTGTAGAGGCTCCGTCCATGACTGCGGCATTGGATATGTTTATCCGCGAGCGTAATAAGGATTAATTTTTAGTTTATATCCCAAAACCGGGGGTTTTGTATCAATAAAGTTGTAACTTTGTGATTCGAAACCCTCGGTTTCTTTATTTTAATAAAAGAAAGAAGATTATGGTAGAATATACACTCGGTAAAAAAGAAGCGTCTGAATAGTAAGACATTGATTGAGCGTCTTTTTTCAGGTGGAAGCAAGTCTTTTCCGGCTTTTCCGCTACGTGTGGTGTATATGTCGGTAGAGCCTGTGGAGGAAGATATGGCGGCAGCTTCCATTCTGATCAGCGTGCCCAAGAAGCGGTTCAAACGTGCGGTAAAGCGTAATTTGGTGAAACGTCAGGTACGTGAGGCTTATCGGAAGAACAAGCATTTGTTGCTGGATGCGCTGGCTTCCCGGAACAAAAGACTGATTATCGCCTTTATATGGCTGGATAACCATATTCATTCTTCTGCCGAAGTGGAGGAGAAAGTGAAGAAGCTGCTGTTTCATATAGTGGAAAGGCTGGAATGAAAAAGATACTTTCCTATCTGTTGCTGTTGCCTGTTTATTTCTATCGGGGGTACATTTCTCCAATGACTCCTCCTTCATGCCGTTTTGTACCTACCTGTTCGGAATATGCCATCGAGGCCATTAAAAAACATGGTCCTTTCAAGGGATTGTATCTGGCTGTTCGCCGGATATTGCGTTGCCATCCGTGGGGCGGGTCGGGCTATGATCCGGTTCCGTAAAATCTGTTGTCCTTATGTTGCTGGATATTCATACGCATCGCAATGCTGCTGTACCGGGAGAATGCATTTTCAATGTAGAGCCTGCATGGTTTGAACCTGTGGAAGGGTGTTATTATTCTGTAGGCATTCATCCGTGGAAAGTTTTGGAAGCTGGTCCGGAAGATTGGACAACGTTGGAAAAGGCGGTCTGTCATCCCTCTGTTCTGGCGATAGGAGAGGCGGGTTTGGACCGTTTGGGGCCGGCAGATATTCTGTTGCAAAAAGAGGTGTTTGTCCGACAAATTTTATTGAGCGAGTCAGTAGGAAAACCGTTGGTTATTCATTGTGTGAAGGCGTTTAATGAACTGATTGAACTGAAAAAGAAGTATCGTCGCAGATGCCTTGGGTGGTACATGGTTTCCGTAATAATCTGCATATTGCCTGCCGGCTGATGCAGGAAAACATTTATTTTTCGTTGGGAGAAAGATATCAGCCTGATGTGTTGCGGCACGTGCTTTAGAATGTTTATTGGCCGAAACGGATGAGAGCACGCAGGATATCCGTATGGTGATAGGACGGATGGCGGAAACGAAGAATGTGGAAGTTTCCTTTCTGTGCGATAGGATAGATGAAAATGCACGGAAAATCTTTTTTCGGCAATAAGAGTTGTTTCTTCAGATAAAGAGTCGTACTTTTGTGGCATTTAAAGTATAAATCAAACATTTAAATAGATAATCATTCGATGAATTTTGTAGAAGAATTAACATGGCGTGGAATGGTGCACACAATGATGCCGGGCACCGAAGAGTTATTGGCTAAAGAACAAGTGACAGCTTATCTGGGTATTGACCCTACGGCTGATTCTCTGCATATCGGCCACTTGTGTGGTGTGATGATGCTACGTCATTTCCAGCGTTGCGGTCATAAGCCGTTGGCATTGGTGGGCGGCGCGACCGGTATGATCGGTGACCCTTCCGGCAAATCGCAGGAACGCAATTTGCTGACCGAGGAAACATTGCGTCATAATGTGGCTTGCATCAAGAAACAGCTGGCTAAGTTCCTTGACTTTGAGAGCGATGCTCCTAACAAAGCCGAATTGGTGAATAACTATGACTGGATGAAGGATTTTACTTTCCTGGACTTTGCCCGTGAGGTAGGGAAGCACATTACAGTGAATTATATGATGGCTAAGGATTCTGTACAGAAACGTTTGAACGGTGAGGCGCGTGACGGTTTGTCATTTACAGAATTTACTTACCAGTTGTTGCAGGGATACGATTTCTTGCATCTTTATGAAACAAAGGGCTGCAAACTTCAGATGGGTGGTTCGGATCAATGGGGTAATATCACTACCGGGGCCGAGCTGATTCGCCGTACCAATGGCGGTGAAGTGTTTGCATTGACTTGCCCGTTGATTACAAAGGCCGATGGTGGTAAGTTCGGTAAGACTGAGTCTGGTAATATTTGGTTGGACCCCCGTTATACTTCTCCTTACAAGTTCTATCAGTCTGGTTGAATGTAAGTGACGAGGATGCCGCACGTTATATAAAGATTTTCACTTCGCTGAGTCAGGAAGAAGTGGAAGCATTGACAGCAGAACATGCTGAAGCTCCGCACTTGCGTGTATTGCAGAAGCGTCTGGCTAAGGAAGTAACTGTGATGGTTCATTCGGAAGAAGATTACAATGCTGCTGTTGAGGCATCGGGCATCCTGTTTGGTAACGCCACTTCCGAAGCGTTGAAAAAGCTGGATGAAGACACGTTGCTGGCAGTGTTCGAAGGTGTTCCTCAGTTTGAGGTGTCACGAGATGCATTGGCCGAAGGTGTGAAGGCAGTAGACTTGTTCGTTGATAATGCCGCTGTTTTCGCTTCTAAAGGTGAGATGCGTAAGCTTGTACAGGGCGGTGGCGTTTCATTGAACAAGGAGAAATTAAGTGCCTTTGACCAGGTGATTACGACTGCTGACCTGCTGGATGAAAAATACCTGCTGGTTCAGCGCGGAAAGAAGAACTATTATCTGGTGATTGCCAAATAAAGAAAAAAGAGAACTTCTTTTATAAATAAAAAGGGGATATTCAGTAAATGTCCCTACAAACAAAAACCGGAAGAAGAAAACCTGTTGTTTCTCCTTCCGGTTTTGTTTGTATCTTTTCTTTCGTCCTATTTTCCGTCTATCTCTTTCAACAGCTCGTCTACCGCAGCTTTCAATTGTGTGTCTTCACCTTTCACTACTGTTTCCGGTGAATTGGCCACTTTGATATCCGGCTCTAATTGTGAATTTTCCAGATAACTTCCATCCGGCAAGCGATAGCCGATAACAGGAATGCCGAATACCAGTGTCGGATCCTGCAATGTTTCCCAAGATACGCTGGTCATGGTTCCCGGTACAGGCATACCTACCAGTTTGCCTATTTTTTGATGGCTGTATACCCACGGAGTGCCGTGTGCGTTACTGTAGTTGGCTTCACACTGCACCATGATACTCGGCTTGTTCCAACGGCGGCTGGGCATATCGCAAGCTTCACGTCCGCGAACTACCTGTGTAAAGTATTTCTTTCCGCTGAACAGGATCTCAATATCCTCGTGCAAACGTCCTCCGCCATTGAAACGGGTATCGATGACGATACCTTCACGGTTATTGTACTTGCCCAGAATATCCGAATAAACGGAACGGAAGCTGTCATCTCCCATGGATTCAATGTGCACATATCCCAAACGGCCGTTCGACCATTTGTCTACATCGGCTGCCCTTTGTTTTACCCAGCGTGCATAGAGCAGATCGCTCATTACACCATTGCTGACAGGAACAACTACTTCTTCCCAACGTTCTTTGGTCTGCGGGTTATAGAGCGTAACCAGTGTTTTCTTTCTGGCTTTACCGTTCAGCAGAACAGAGTAATCGCTTTCGGGAGTGATTTCCTGGCCGTCGATCTTTTCAATGATATTTCCGGCCTTCACTTTGGAACGGGCGTGGTCGAAGGGGCCTTTTTTCCACTACTTCAGAAATCAACAGACCTTTGCCGTTATGATTCCAGTCATACAGTAATCCTAAGGTAGCGGTGGCATCTCCTTTCAGTTGCGGACGGAAACGTCCTCCGGTATGTGAAACGTTCAGTTCACCCAGATATTCGCTCAGTAATTCCGCAAAGTCATAATTATTATCGATATGCGGCAGGAACTTGCGATAGGCTTTGGTCATGGCATCCCAGTCTATTCCGTGCATGTTCAGGTTGTAGAAGCGTTTCTGTTCTTGTTTGTATACATGGTTGAACATATAGTCACGTTCGGCTGCGAGGTCCATTTTCACGTGGGCTTGATAGCTGATGGGCTTCAAACTTTCAGAATCAGTACCCATTTTCTGCATCGTGTTACTGCCTAGCAAGAACAAGTTCTTTCCATCCTTGTCCATTTCCATGTTGGCCCATCCGCATCCATTTTATGGAGCAACTTGGTATCTTTCTTGCGCAGATTCATTTTCCACAGGTCATAGCCGCCTTCAAAGGCAGAGAGGTAATATAAGGTCTCGCCGTCTTTGGTGATAATGGCGCTCCCCAAATCGGAAGAGTTGGGAGTAAGGCGTACGATGCGGTCCTCTATGTTGTTCAGTTCCACCACAATGTCCTTTACTTTTTCCTCTTTCTTCTCTTCGGATTTTTCTTTGTTATCACCTTTCTTTTTATCGTTTTTCTTGGCTTCGGTTGTGTTCTTTTGTTCTTTTTCCAGTTCTTTCTGCAATTCGTAATCTTCTTTGCTCAGGCGGAATTTGTCGTATGCATCCTGGTTCATAAATACCAGCATCACATCGTTCAGTGATCCCCATGAGGCATGGGCACGCATACCATAACGCTCGGTAATGAATAAAATGGCATTACCATCCAGTACCCAGCGGGGGGAGCCACTGGTATAGCCGCTATTGGTCAGATTGATAATTTTTCCTCCTTGTGCACTTACCATACCTATATCGGAATATGGATCATGCCGGTTTCCGATAAATTCCAATGTGAACCATTTGCCGTCCGGCGACCATGAATAGTCAAAGCCACCGCCGGTACTGAACCAGGTGGAACCGTCAGTGACCTGACGTACCTTTTTGGTTTCCAGATTAATCACCATCAACCGGTTACGGTCTTCTATAAAGGCAAGTTCCTTCCCGTCCGGTGAGAATTGCGGATAGGTACGTTCTGTCTTGTCCGAAGGCAGGAGTACTTCTTCTTCAATGGCAGTCGCATTGGGGAAGTTGGCTTCCTCCTTACGTGCAATCTTGGCCATGTAAAGTTCCCAGTTTCCGTTGCGTTCACTGGCGTACGCCAAAGTACGGTTGTCCGGTGAGAAAGTAAGTCCTGCTTCACGGGCAGGGGTATGTGTGATTTGCTTGGTGGTATTATAATCGGCGGAAGTGACGAATACTTCACCTCGTACAATGAAAGCAACTTGTTTGCCGTCCGGTGATACGGTAGCTGAGGTTGCTCCGTTACTGAAATTCAGATCCGCTATTGTATTTTGGTCATCACGGATGATATCGATTTTGACTTTCTGCGGTTTATCTCCTTGTTTTTGAGTGTATATTTCTCCATCATACGTATAACAGAGAGTGCCGTTGCTGCCCATTGACAGGAAGCGGACCGGATGGGTCTTGAAATGGGTGACCGTTTTCAATGATTGAGGACTACTTATCGGAAAGGAATATACGTTGAATGTACTTCCGTCTCGTTCGCTCAGGAAATAAACGGTTTGCCCGTCGGGCGCAAATACAGGGTTACGGTCTTCGCCTGCATGGGCGGTCAGGTTGGTATGCTTGCCGTTTTCCGAATCATATAACCATACGTCACGGGTGATGGACGAGGTGTGGTGTTTGCGCCATTCGTCTTCAAAACCTTTGCGGTCTTGGTAGAGAAATGTTTTTCCTGATTTGTCAAAGCAGACCATTTCTGCGGGAGTACCCAGCACCTGTTCGGTACGTCCGCCGGTTACCGGGACTTTGTATAGTTCTGTCATGGCCGAGGTAGGGAACAAGGCACTGTTGGCAGGGTCTTGGATAGAGGCCGAGAACAGGATATAGTTGCCGTCGGTGGTGAAGGTTGACGGTATTTCGGAAGCCGAATGGGTGGTAAGACGCCGGGCTGCTCCGCCATCGGCCGACATGACGAACAGGTCGAAATTGCCATTGCGGTCACTGGCGAAGGCAATCTGTTTACTATCCGGTGACCAGATGGGGCTGCACTCGTATGAGGCTTGTGTAGTGAGTTGGGTGGCAGTTCCTCCGTTGGCGGGTACTTTATAGATGTCTCCTTTATAACAGAATGCAATTTCCGTGCCGTCGGGGGAAATTTGCACGTCACGCAGCCATAAAGGTGTAGCTGCATAACTGCTTGCTGCAACAAGGCTTAAAGCAAGGCAAGTTAGAAGTTTTTTCATGTATTTATTTCTTTTAGTTTGTACGCAAAGTTAAGCATTTGCACTTTATTGCAAAAAAAAGTGCGAAAATATTTGGAATATATTGCAGGAAAAACGTATCTTTGCACCGCTTTCTAAGGAAAGCACATAATGATTGGACTATGGTGTAATGGTAGCACAACAGGTTTTGGTTCTGTTTGTCCAAGTTCGAATCTTGGTAGTCCAACAGTTTTCAATCCGAAATGAAACAAAAGCCCGTTAAACATACAGTTTGACGGGCTTTTTCGTATTGGATCATATCCTTTAATATAGTCAATACAAGGAGCAGCAGTAAAAAAACAATCGATGCTGTTAATTAGCGGCTTAGCACATTTACAATTTCCACCACATACATCTTGTGAAAACCACCGTGTGATTCCCCATACCATCGGTCCGTAATGCTCTTGTCGATAAAGTTTCCGGGCTTGATCAGATCGGCATACAGTTTCTTGCATTCAAAAGTCAACCGCGCCTGCTCAAAAGTGATGCTTCCGTTCTCGGTGAACAAGGGCGATAGTCCTGTCGCTTTTACTTTATCCATGTCACGTCCCGATTTGGAACCGCATATCTTATGTATTTCTTTATGCTCTTCACCTAGAAAAGAGAGAGTGAGATAGTCATTTTGCTCTATAAAGTCGAATGTATAACGCTCGGGGCGGATAAAGATAAAGGCTACCGGACGGTTCCATAGAAATCCTGCACCTCCCAGTTTGCCGTCATGGTGTTGAATTTGTCTTTGGTACCGGCGGTTACCAACATCCATTCCTTGCTGATTGTCTCAAACAGATTGTCAGTCAGTTCGTTTACTTTTATTTCTTTCATTGTTTCCGTATTTTTAGCTAGTACAAAGATATAATTTTTTTCTTTTACTGTTTCAGATTAAATTTGCTAATTATTATCTTTGCGAGAAATATTAATTAAAAAAAGAAAGGACGATACAGTGGCAAATGATGTAGTTTTAACCCCGATGATGAAGCAGTTTTTTGAGTTGAAGGCAAAGCATCCCGATGCGATTATGCTATTCAGGTGCGGGGATTTTTATGAAACTTATTCAGAAGACGCTATTGTTGCCTCAGAGATTTTGGGTATTACGCTGACCAAGCGGGCCAATGGACAGGCAAAGAGCGTAGAAATGGCCGGCTTTCCTTTCCATGCATTGGACACGTATTTGCCCAAGCTGGTACGTGCCGGCAAGCGGGTGGCCATTTGTGACCAATTGGAAGATCCCAAGATGACCAAGAAACTGGTAAAGCGCGGTATCACCGAATTGGTGACTCCGGGTGTAGCCATCAATGACAATGTTCTTTCTTACAAAGAAAATAATTTTCTGGCTGCCGTTCATTTTGGGAAAGCCAGTTGTGGTGTGGCCTTCCTTGATATCTCTACCGGTGAGTTCCTTACCGCAGAGGGGCCTTTTGACTATATAGACAAGTTGTTAAATAATTTCGCCCCCAAAGAGGTGCTTTTCGAACGTGGTAAACGGGGGATGTTTGAAGGAAATTTCGGAAGCAAGTTCTTTACTTTTGAGTTGGATGACTGGGTGTTTAATGAAAGTTCCTCACGCGAGAAGCTGTTGAAGCACTTTGAGACCAAGAACTTAAAAGGTTTCGGGGTGGAGCACCTTAAGAATGGTATTGTAGCTTCGGGAGCTATTTTGCAATACCTCAATATGACGCAGCATTATCAGATCGGCCATATAACTTCTCTTTCCCGTATAGAGGAAGACCGTTATGTGCGGCTGGATAAATTCACGGTACGGAGCTTGGAACTCATAGGTAGCATGAATGAGGGCGGAACCAGTCTGCTGGATGTGATCGACCGCACTATCAGCCCTATGGGAGCCCGTCTGCTAAAACGCTGGGTAGTCTTTCCGTTGAAAGATGAGAAGCCTGTCAATGAGCGTCTGGATGTAGTGGAATACTTCTTCCGCGAGCCGGATTTCAAAGAGTTCATAGAAGAGAAACTACATCTGATAGGAGATTTGGAACGTATTGTTTCGAAAGCTGCCGTAGGACGAATCTCTCCACGCGAGGTGGTGCAACTTAAAGTAGCTTTGCAAGCTATAGAGCCGATTAAGAATGCCTGTTTGAATGCGGATAACGGGAGTCTCCGCCGTATTGGGGAACAACTGAATTTATGTCTGTCTATCCGTGAAAAAATAGCGAAAGAGGTTAAGAATGATCCTCCTTTGCTGGTGAATAAAGGCGGTGTGATAGCAGACGGGGTGAATGCGGAACTGGACGAACTGCGGCAGATAGCTTTTTCCGGCAAGGATTATCTGCTCAAAGTACAGCAACGTGAAAGTGAGCTGACCGGCATTCCCAGCTTGAAAATTGCTTATAACAATGTGTTCGGTTACTATATTGAGGTGCGTAACACGCATAAGGACAAGGTACCTGCCGACTGGATCCGTAAACAGACGCTGGTGAATGCGGAACGCTATATTACTCAGGAACTGAAAGAATACGAAGAAAAGATCTTGGGGGCCGAAGATAAGATTTTAGTGCTTGAAACAAAGCTCTATAACGAATTGGTGGTCGCTTTGGCAGAGTTTATTCCAGCCATTCAGATTAATGCCAGTCAGATTGCCCGATTGGATTGTCTGCTGGCTTTTGCCAATGTGGCGAAAGAGAACAATTATATCCGTCCTGTTGTGGAGGACAGTGAGGTGATTGACATCAGGCAAGGCCGTCATCCTGTCATCGAGAAGCAGCTTCCGGTAGGGGAGAAGTATATTGCCAATGATGTCTTTCTGGATTCGGAAACCCAGCAAATCATTATCATTACCGGTCCCAATATGGCGGGTAAGTCGGCTTTGCTACGCCAGACTGCGCTGATTACCTTGTTGGCGCAGATGGGTAGTTTTGTTCCTGCCGAAAGTGCGCGGATCGGTATGGTGGATAAAATATTCACCCGTGTGGGAGCCAGCGATAACATTTCTGTGGGCGAATCTACCTTTATGGTTGAAATGAATGAGGCGGCAAATATTTTGAACAACCTCTCTAGCCGCAGTTTGGTGCTGTTTGATGAGTTGGGACGGGGAACCTCCACTTATGATGGTATTTCCATTGCTTGGGCTATTGTGGAGCATATTCACGAGCATCCTAAAGCAAGCACGTACGTTGTTTGCCACTCATTATCATGAGTTGAACGAGATGGAGAAATCTTTCAAGCGTATCAAGAATTACAATGTATCTGTGAAGGAGATAGATAATAAAGTGATTTTTCTGCGCAAACTGGAACGTGGCGGCAGCGAACATTCTTTCGGTATTCATGTGGCAAAGATGGCAGGTATGCCGAAAAGCATCGTGAAGCGTGCCAATGATATTCTGCATCAACTGGAAACGGACAACCGCCAGCAGGGCATTGCCAAGCCTACGGCTGAGATAGCGTCCGGCCGGAGCGGAATGCAGCTCAGCTTCTTCCAGTTGGATGATCCGGTATTGAGTCAGATACGGGATGAGATTCTGAATTTGGATGTCAATAATCTGACCCCTCTTGAAGCATTGAATAAACTGAATGATATCAAGAAGATAGTAAAAGGCAAATAAATGCTTCATTTTTCATTAACCGTTAATTACTAACCATTAATCATTATCATGAAACACTTACTAACCTTATGGATGTTGGCCTTGTGTCTGTGTGTTTCGGCCAAGGAAACATGTCCGAAAGTAATTCCCGCCCTGCAAGAGTGGAAGGGGGAAGTGGAAAACTCGTATTGCCTGCTGAAGGCAGTATTGTTGTAGCTCCTGCCGATGAGGCGGCACTGAAAAGTGTGGCGACTGTGCTGGCACAGGACTTGAAAGATCTGTTGGATTGGAACTACACCATTAGGACCGGGAAACCGGGAAAGAATGATATTTATCTTTCATTGATGAAACACGACAAACAATTGGGAAAGGAAGGGTATGTGCTGACTGCCGGACGCTATGCCGGTATTGAAGCACCGGCTCGTCAGGGAGTCTTTTGGGGAACCCGGAGTTTGTTGCAGATTCTTTATAATGAAAAGGACAGTTGCCCAAAGGAGTTGCCCGTGACTGGCCGCAATATCCCAGTCGTGGCTTCATGCTGGATGTGGCCGTAAGTTCTTCACAATGGATTTCCTGCGGCAATATGTCAAAATACTATCGTTCTATAAACTGAATGAATTCCAGATTCATCTCAATGACAATGGTTTTGTACAGTTCTTTGATAACGACTGGAACAAGACCTATGCTGCTTTCCGCCTGGAGAGTGAGCGTTTTCCGGGGCTGACCGCCAAGATGGTTCTTATACCAAGAAAGAATTCACCGACCTGCAACGTCTGGGCATGGAATATGGTGTGAATGTGATTCCGGAGATTGATATTCCGGCTCATTCATTGGCCTTTACACATTATAAACCCGAGATAGGCAGTGATAAATATGGAATGGATCATTTGGATTTGTACAAGGAGGAAACCTATCGTTTTGTAGATTCTTTGCTGGATGAGTATCTTTCTGGTGAGAAACCGGTTTTCATAGGTCCCGACGTACATATCGGTACAGACGAGTACAATGCCAAGGAAGCTGAGAAATTCCGCTATTTTACAGACCGGTATCTGAAGTATGTAGAGAAATACGGGAAGAATGTCCGTATGTGGGGAGCACTGCGCTGGTTGAAAGGAAACACTCCGGTGAAAGCGGATAATGTAACTATTAATGCCTGGTCATACGATTGGATTGATCCTAATGCTTCTTTGAAAGACGGATATAAGATTATCAATACGTGTGATGCTTATCTTTATATTGTTCCGGCTGCCGGATATTATCGTGATTTCCTGGACACGAAATGGCTGTATGAGCAATGGCGTGTGGGTAAAGTGAATCCTAAGGAAGAGTTGCCTGAAGGAACCCCGGGACTGTTGGGAGGTATGTTTGCCGTATGGAATGACCATTGTGGTAACGGTGTGTCACAACAGGATGTGCATTTCCGTACATTCCCGGCCGCTCAGGTACTGGCCGAGAAGATGTGGAGAGGGAAGAATGAAATGGTTTCTTACGAGGAATTTGAGGAATTGTGCAAACAGATGCCTGAAGCTCCCGGTGTCAACCTGCTGGGGCGTGTGCAGGGTGAGGTAGTCCTTCCGGGGCAGAATGAAGAACTGTCTTTGAACGGTACGGACAGCATTGCCACTATGTTGCCGGAGGTAGGCTATCCATACGTGGTAGAATTTGAAATAAATCCGGACAAAGACCAAAATATCAACGGTATTTTGTTTAAAGGTCTCATTCCACCGTATATGCCAATTGGGAAAATAAGGGAAAATTGGCTTTCAGCCGTGACGGCTATACGTTTGTATTCCACGCTGCCACACTGCCTGCCGGAGCATGGACGAAGGTACGCATAGAGGGAGACCACAAAGGTACTACTCTTTACATAAACGGTGAGAAAGCGGAACGTTTGGAAGGACGTGTCAAGCAGTTTTACAACTATACTCATAAACGCAAGGACAAGATGTATATGCAGGAAACTTTGGTGTTTCCCATGCGGCAGATTGGGGATGTGCAGAATGGGTTCAGAGGGAAGTTGCGGAATATAAATTGCACGCAATAAAAGATATTTCTTTCTCTTACTGTGTAGGGGCAGGTTTTAGACCTGTCCCTATGCCCAATAGGAGTGAAATTTCTCCGAATGTTATCTTTAATAGTGTTATATTGTTTATTATCAAAGTTTTATATGCGGTAAATGTTATCTGTTTTATTTCATGAAAAGGGCTTTATACCTTACTTTGCATTATTAAACTTAAGCAACAAACCCGATGAAAATAAAACAAATTCTACTTTGCATGCTTTTAGCCTGCTTTATTCTTCCCGCTTCCGCACAGAATAGCTGGGGTATTGTAGGAGGCGGACTTTTTCTAAATCTCTGTCCAGGGATGCACGCTTCAGCCTGGCGGTTATGCCGGAGGAATGTATGACGTTCATGTAAAACTCATGGTATGTACAACCACAATTATTAT
>ENA-OQMZ01000359-OQMZ01000359.1-human-gut-metagenome-genome-assembly--contig:-NODE-359-length-19869-cov-2.379799_pt1 | contig 19869 bp, 33 predicted proteins | sample MGYA00242621_ERZ504862 | MGnify/ENA primary metagenome ERZ504862 (study PRJEB26092, sample SAMD00036393) | human gut metagenome | host: Homo sapiens | study: EMG produced TPA metagenomics assembly of...
CTTGATGCAGCTCCATGATGCCGCTGTTGACAAAGCCCACCACCATAACCGTGGTAGCGCTGGAACTCTGGATCACGGCGGTCACGCACAGACCAGAAAAAAGTTGAGGGGTTGTCAGTCAGGCTTGCTCAGGATCTTCTGCAGCTGGCCGCCGGCCTGCTTTTCCAGTGCTTTGCCCATGATGTCCATGCCGAACAAAAACAGGGCCAGACCTCCCAGCAGCGAAAAGACATTAAAAATGGTCATAAGTGTTTTCCTCACTTTTCTTGACGTGTTTTTCTCCTGTGCTTTAAGTATAGAAAAACAATGTAAAATCTGAAATCGCCGAAATGTAAAACCCATGTAAAGTAAGAAAAATGTAAAAATCCTGTGCACACGCTGCGATGCAGCGTTAGTTTCCCACTGCGGGTACAAAAACAGCAACCCGGGCGTTGTATTTGCCGCCGAATTTTATTATAATATGAATAAGAGTGCCCGCAGCACAGCGCGGCAAAAGGATACAGGAGGAACCAGGATGGGTACGTTCAATGTTTCGCTTAAAACGCTGACCGACCGCGTCAGCATGGAAGTGGTATACACCCCCCGGGCGCTGGATGAAATCAGCGTAGAGATCGCCGAGGTCAACCGCCCGGGTCTGTTTCTGGCGGGCTATTATGATTACTTTGATAAGCTCCGTTTGCAGATCATGGGTCTGGCAGAGATGAACTTTCTGTCCGGCCTGACGGCAGAAAAGCGCTACGAGGCGCTGGAACAGCTGTTCCGGCAGCAGCCCCCGGCGGTCATCGTCTGCCGCAGCGAGGAGCTGGAACCCTTCCCGGAGATGCAGGAGCTGGCGCAGAAGCACGCGGTTGCCCTGCTGCGTTCCAACGAGACTACCTGCACTTTGATGGGCAGCCTGATCAGCGTACTGAATCTGGAGCTTGCGCCCCGCATCACCCGGCACGGCGTGCTGGTGGAGGTGTACGGCGAAGGCATCCTGATCCTGGGCGACAGCGGCATCGGCAAAAGCGAGCTGGCCATTGAGTTGGTCAAGCGCGCCACCGTCTGGTGGCAGATGATGCCGTGGAGCTGCGCAAGGTGTCCAACCGTCAGATCATGGGCACTGCCCCGGAAAATATCCGCCACTTCATCGAGCTGCGCGGCATCGGCATTGTCAACGTGGCTCGTGTGTATGGCGTGGGTGCCGTCAAGCTGAGCGAAAGTCTGGATCTGGTGGTGCAGCTGGAAGCGTGGGACCCCACCAAGAACTACCAGCGCACTGGTCTGGAAAGTGAATACTACGACATTCTGGGTGTCAGCATTCCCAGCACCAGTATCCCGGTCTCTCCCGGCCGTAATTTGGCTGTGGTGCTGGAGACTGCAGCCATCAATAACCGCCAGAAGAAGATGGGCTACAACGCAGCCAAGGAGCTGCTGATCCGGCTGGGACTGGATGACAAAATGGACTGATCTTCCCGATAAAAAAGGAGCCTGACCCTATGGAACAACTCAAGCAGCTGCTCACCGCAGCAGGCATTGCTTATAAAGAAAACGAGCCGCTGGCAGCGCACTGTACTTTTAAGATCGGCGGCCCGGCACGGCTGTTCGTGCAGCCGGCAGATCGGGCACAGCTTTGCCGTGCTGTTGCACTATGCAAAGCGCAGGGCGTCCGGTACTATTTGCTGGGAAACGGCAGCAATATTCTGTTTGCCGACGAGGGCTACAACGGCGTGGTGCTGGATATTTCCTCCATGCAGGACACTGTGGAGGTGCACGGCACACAACTGCACCGCCGGGGCGGGCGTGCGGCTCTCGGCGCTGTGCAAAACGGCGCTGGAGCATAGCCTGACCGGGCTGGAATTTGCCTACGGCATCCCCGGTACGGTGGGCGGCGCAGTCTACATGAACGCCGGTGCTTACGGCGGCGAGATGAAGGATGTGCTGACCACGGTGCAGTACCTCACCGCCGAGGGCGAGGTGAAGGAGGCTGCGGCAGCGGAGCTTGACCTGCGCTACCGCCACAGCATTTTTGAAGAAAACGGCGGCTGTATCCTCTCGGCGCAGTTTGCCCTGACTCCGGGCGAACCGGAGGCTATTCGCGCAAAGATGGACGAACTGATGGCAAAACGGCTGGACAAGCAGCCGCTGGATAAGCCAGCGCAGGCAGTACCTTCAAGCGCCCGGTGGGCGCTTTTGCCGCTGCCTCATTGACCAGTGCGGTCTGCGGGGCTACCGACACGGCGGTGCCGCCGTCAGCGAGAAGCACTGCGGCTTTGTGGTGAATCTGGGCGGCGCGACCTGCGCTGATGTGCTGGCCCTGTGCGATGAGGTGCGGGCAGTCGTAAAGGAAAAGACCGGGTACGACCTGGAAAAGGAAATTCGAGTGGTCAAGGCATAAGAGGGAAAATGGTATGGATCTTCTGATCGTCAGCGGGCTTTCCGGTGCGGGAAAATCGGTTGCGATGAACGCACTGGAGGATATCGGCTTTTTTTGTATCGACAATGTTCCGGCAGAGCTTCTGCCCAGCATCACGGCGTTCTCCAAGGCAGGTGACAACCAGCTCAAGCGGGTGGCGCTCTCCATGGATGTGCGCGGCTGCCACACCAGCGAGCAGATCGAACAGGCGCTACACCAGCTGGATGAGCAGGGCATCGAGTACGAGGTCTTATTCATCGATGCCCCGGATGATGTGCTGATGCGCCGTTACAGTGAGACCCGCCGCCGCCATCCCATCAGCATTGCCGAGGGCATTTCCACCCGGGAAGCGCTGGCAAAGGAACGACAGATCCTGCAGCCTTCCGGGAACGGGCAGACTACACCATCAACACGGAGCTGCTCTCCACGGCCCAGAATAAGGAGCGCATTTGTAATTTGTTTGCGCCAGGTGGCGGGGCAAAGGCAGCAATGCGGCTCACCGTGATGTCCTTCGGCTTCAAGTTCGGTATCCCGGAGGATGCGAACCTGGTGCTGGATGTCCGCTGCCTGCCCAACCCTTTCTATATCCCGGAGCTCAAGCATAAAACGGGACTGGATGAGGAAGTGGTGGATTTTGTCATGGGTCACCCGGAGGCAAAGGAGTTGCTGCGCCGGTACGAAGGTTTTCTGGAGTATGCGCTGCCCCTCTATGTCAAGGAGGGTAAAAGCCAGCTGACCATTGCAGTGGGCTGCACGGGCGGCAAGCACCGCTCGATCACCTTTGCGCGGAAGATCGCGGAATATTGCAAACAACTGGGCTATCAGACCGGCATTCAGCACCGTGATGCGGCGCGCTGACCCGGCAGAGCCCGTGAGAACAGAAATGAGAGTGACATGAGTTTTGCATCCCAGGCACGGGAAGAGATCGCACAGCGCAGTTTGCATCTGCAAAAGGATTGCTGTGTGCGGGCGGCAGCCTATGGCATCGCCTGCTTTGCCAAATATTTTGATGCACGGGGCCTTGTGCTGCAGACTGAGCAGGAGCTGACCGCCCGTGTAGCCGAACAGTTGTTTGCCCGCTGCGGCGTGCAGGGCGCGGTGCTGGAAAAGCCCCGCCCCAGCGGTGTGGTGTATGAGTTCGGCATCCGGGAACCGGAGCAGGTGCGCCGGATGCACGAGCTGTTCGGCACCACGGGCAGCGAGACAAGCTTGCAGATCGACCCGGGGCTCATCCGGTGTCAGACCTGCGTGAGTGCCTATATCAGCACGGCGTTCCTGTGCGGCGGCACTGTGACGGACCCACAGAAGGAGTATAATCTGGAATTCCTGACCGGACGCACCAACTTGCAAAGGATTTTGAGGCCCTGCTTGCTGAGCATGAATTTGCGCCCCACCGTACCCGCCGCAACGGCGTAAACCTGATTTACGTCAAAAGCAGCGCCAGCGTGGAGCGCATCCTTGCGTTTATGGGAGCGGCAGAAGCTTCGGCCGGATGAATGCCCAGAAGGCAGTCAAGCAGCTGCGCAACCAGATCAACCGTCAGACCAATTGTGATACCGCAAATCTCGGCAAAACGGCCCGGGCCAATGCCCAGACCACCCGTGCAATCCGTTTTTTGCAGGAGCAGGGTGCGCTGGAAACACTGCCCGAGGTCTTGCAGCAGGCTGCGGCCATGCGAATGGAAAATCCGGACTTGTCCCTGACAGCTCTGTGTGCCTGCTTTGACCCGCCCGTGAGCAAATCGGGGCTTTCGCACCGGATGAAGAAGCTGGAAGCGCTGGCAGAGGATCTGCGCAGAAGATTGGAAGAAAACGCGGAAAAGGAGGAAACGAAATGATCGAACCCAGTGAGGGCAATAAGCAGGGAAGAGACTTCGTCCACCTCCATATCCATACAGAATACAGCCTGCTGGACGGTGCCTGCCGCATTGACCAGCTGATGGATCGGGTGAAGGAGTGCGGCCAGACTGCCATTGCCTGCACCGACCACGGTGTGATGTACGGCTGTGTGCAGTTTTACAAGGCAGCCAAAAAGGCAGGTATCAAGCCCATCATCGGCTGTGAGGTCTATGTGGCCACCCGCACCCGCTTTGATAAGGTGAACAAGATCGATGGCAACAATCATCTGATCCTGCTGTGCAAGAATGAGACGGGCTATAAAAACCTTGCCAAGCTGGTTTCTGCCGCCTTTATCGAGGGCTTCTACTCCAAGCCGCGTGTGGATAAGCAGCTGCTGGAGCAATACCACGAAGGCCTCATCTGCCTGTCTGCCTGCCTGGCGGGTGAGATCCCGCAGGCGATCCTGTCCGGCGATTACGAGCGCGCTAAGGCATCTGCCTTGTGGTATCGCGACCTCTTTGGTGAGGGCAATTACTACATTGAATTGCAGGATCACGGGCTGGAAGAGGATAACATTGTGCTGCCTCAGCTCATCAAGCTGGCACGGGAGACCGGCATCCCCATGGCAGCCACCAACGACTCCCACTACCTGCGCAAGGAGGATGCCAAGATGCAGCGATCCTGCTCTGCATTCAGACCGGAAAAACCATGCAGGATGCCGACCGTATGGAGTTCCAGACCGACGAATTCTACGTTAAAACAACGGATGAGATGTACGATCTGTTTGCCATGGTGCCGGAGGCCTGTGCCAACACACAGATCATTGCCGACCAGTGCAATTTTGATTTTGAGTTTGGTAACACCAAAATTCCGTATTATAAGGCCCCCGGTGGCATGGACAACCAGGCGTTCTTTGAAAAGCTCTGCTGGGAGGGTCTGGAGCGCCGCTACGGTTCTAATGTGCCGCAGGCCAACAAAGACCGCCTGAACTACGAGATCAGTGTCATCAAGACGATGGGCTATACCAACTATTACCTCATCGTCTGGGATTACGTCAACTATGCCAAGAGCCAGGGAATCCCGGTGGGCCCGGGCCGTGGTTCCGGTGCGGGCAGTATCGCAGCATACAGCGTGGGCATCACTGACATTGACCCCATCCGCTATAACCTGATCTTTGAGCGCTTTCTGAACCCGGAACGTGTCAGTATGCCCGATTTCGATGTGGACTTCTGCTACGAGCGCCGCCAGGAGGTGATCGACTACGTCAACCGCAAGTATGGCGCTGACCATGTAGCCCAGATCGTTACCTTTGGCACCATGGCTGCCCGCAATGCGATTCGCGATGTGGGCCGTGTGATGGGAATGCCGTATCAGGAAGTGGATGTAGTAGCAAAGCAGGTCCCGGCAGAGCTCAAAATGACCATCAAACATGCGTTGGAGGTCTCACCGGAGCTCAGGCGGATGTATGAAACGGACCCGAAGGTGACGGAACTGCTCGACACCGCCATGAAGGTGGAGGGAATGCCCCGCCACGCTTCTACCCATGCAGCAGGCGTTGTGATTACCCCGGAACCAACGGATTACTATCTGCCCCTTGCCACCAACGATGGCCTGCCCGTGACCCAGTTCAACATGACGGAGATCGAGGAGCTGGGCCTGCTGAAGATGGACTTCCTCGGTCTGCGCACCCTGACGGTCATCCGGGATGCGGAGCTGGCCATCCAGAAAAAAGAACCGGGTTTCTCCATCGCCAAGCTGGATTATGACGATCCCGAGACCTACAAAATGCTCTCCCGGGGTGAGACCGAAGGCGTGTTCCAGCTTGAATCCTCGGGTATGAAGCAGGTGCTGGTGGGCCTGCAGCCGCAGAATTTGGAAGATGTCATCGCTCTGATCAGCCTGTACCGCCCCGGCCCGATGGATTCCATCCCGACCTACCTGCGCAACCGCCATGAACCGGACAAATCAGCTATAAGACCCCGCAGCTGGCCCACATTCTGGATGTGACCAATGGCTGCATCGTCTATCAGGAACAGGTCATGCAGATCTTCCGGGAGCTGGCAGGCTTTTCGTTCGGGCAGGCAGATAATGTCCGCCGTGCCATGAGCAAGAAGAAACACGCTGTGATGGAGCGGAGCGGGAACATTTTGTCCACGGCTGCACAGACCCCGGCAACGAGTGCCCGGGTTGTGTGGCAAACGGCATCTCGGAAAAGGTTGCAAACGAAATTTACGATGAGATGTCCAGCTTTGCATCCTACGCCTTCAACAAGAGTCATGCCGCCTGTTATGCTTATGTGGCGTTCCAGACAGCCTACCTTAAGTGCATTACCCCAGCGAGTTTATGGCTGCTCTGCTGACCAGTGTGCTGGACAACACCGGCAAGGTCATCGAGTATTCCGGCGAATGCGCCCGGCTGGGGATCAAGGTCCTGCCGCCGGATATCAATATCTCGGCAGCGGCTTTACTGCAGAGGACAGTGGCCGGATCCGTTTTGGCCTGAACGCCGTAAAAATGTCGCACCCGGCTGATCGAGCGCTCCGTAGAGGAGCGGCAGGAAAAGCCTTATACCAGCCTGTACGATTTCTGCAAACGGATGCATGGCGCCGAGCTGAACCGCCGCACTGTGGAAAGCCTCATCAAGGCCGGTGCCTTTGATAATCTCGGCTCCAACCGCCGCAGTCTGGTCGAAGCAACTGAGGGTGTGCTCAAGAGCATCGAGAGTGACAGCCGGAAGAATCTGGATGGTCAGATCGACCTCTTCTCGATGATGAGCGGCACGGACGATACGTCTGCCGCCGACAGCTATGAGATCAAGCCCTGCCCTGAGTATACCCACGCCGAGCTGCTCCAACAGGAGAAAGAGGTCAGCGGCCTGTACCTTTCTGGTCATCCGCTGGATGCCTACCGGGAGCAGTCGGCTCAGTTTGCTACCCACACCATCAAAGCTCTGACCGGCGAGGATGCCAATGTGCTGACAATAGCCATGTCCGCATCGTCTGCACCATTGTCAAAAGCAAAATGGTGACGACCAAGATCAACAGCATGATGGCCTATACCAGCGTAGAGGATCTGACCGGCACCATGGAGGTCATCGTGTTCCCGCGTACACTGGAAACATTCCGGGACGTGCTGCACGATAACGCGGTCGTGGTCATTGAGGGCCGCCTGTCTATCCGGGAGGATGAACCTGCCCGTCTGGTCGCCGAGAGCATTTCGCCCATTGAAGGCTATAACCCCGTCAGGCCGCAGGCCAACCGCCCCAATCAGATGCGGGATGCAGCCCGGCGGCTCTACGTCCGGCTGCCCTCCCGCACCAGCCCGGAGTACGCCAAGGTGGTCAATTTGCTGGAGATTTTTGACGGTGATATGCCGGTGATCTTCTATCTGGAGGACACAAAACAGAAGCTGGCGGCTCCCCGCAGGCTGTATACGTCAGGTCATCCGCTTTTCTTTGAGGAACTGCAGCGCATCGTGGGTGAAAAGAATATTGCAACAAAATGACATGCACAGGAACGATTCAAACCGGGTGCACGTGTGCCAAAAACAACACCAAGACGTACGCCTGTGAATTTTAATAAACTTTTAACGAAGTGCCAAAAAGGTATTGGATTCAAGCGGGAACTGTGTTATAATGTCTAAAGGCAAGTTTTGATCTGAGCAAGGCGATGGAGCCGGTGCCCAAAGAGAGAGGGTAAGTGCTCCATAGGTAAATGACGAAACAATTGGAGGGAATCTTTCCATGGAAAAGCAAATCAAAACGATTGGTGTGCTGACCAGCGGCGGCGACGCTCCGGGTATGAATGCTGCAGTTCGCGCCGTTGTCCGTGCAGGCCTGCATAAGGCTTCCGTATGATCGGCATTCAGCGCGGCTACAATGGCCTGCTGGATGGCGAGTGCTTTGAAATGAACCTGCGCAGCGTTTCCAATATCATCTCTGCCGGTGGCACCATCCTGTATACGGCCCGCTGCTGGAGTTCAAGACCAAGGAAGGTCAGGACAAGGGCGCTGCAAAGTGCCGTGAGCTGGGCATTGACGCGCTGGTGGTCATCGGCGGCGACGGCTCCTACCGCGGTGCCCGTGAGCTGGCACACCGCGGCATTCCGATGATCGGTCTGCCCGGCACCATCGATAATGATATCGCCTGCACCGATTACACCATCGGCTACGATACTGCAATGAACACCGCCCTGGAAATGATCGACAAGCTGCGCGATACCACCCAGAGCCATGACCGCTGCAGCGTGGTCGAGGTCATGGGCCGCAATGCGGGTTACATCGCTCTGAACGTTGCCATTGCCTCCGGTGCCATGGCTGTGCTGCTGCCCGAGAAGGAATTCGATATGCAGCACGACATTCTGGATAAGATCACCGAGACGCAGCGTACCGGTAAGCGCCACTTCATTGTCATCGTTGCCGAGGGCATCGGCCACTCTCAGGAGATTGCCAACGAGATCCAGGCCCGTACCGGCATCGATACCCGCGCCACCATTCTGGGCCATGTCCAGCGCGGTGGCTCTCCCACTCTGCGTGACCGCGTGAACGCTTCCGCAATGGGCTATCACGCTGTCTGCCTGCTGGAGCAGGGTAAGTATAACCGCATCGTCGGTATGAAGGGTGAGCACCTTGTGGATTACCCCGTGGATGAGGCGCTTGAGATGACCAAGACGCTGGACCCCGTGCTCATTGATGTGTGCAACACGATTTCTATCTGAGGATAACAGACGTATCTATGCTTTATAATGCGTAAAATCAGCCCCCGGAGAATCTTGAAAAGTTCTCCGGGGGCTTTTGTGTCCCGCTTTAAAGCACTTTGGCACCGTTTGCGGTCAATTTGAAGGTTGCGCCCAGCATATCTGCTGCCCTGCGGCACATCAGCATCCGCTGCAATCTAATTGCTGTAAAAGCTATGTGCAAAAATAGCTTCGCATTTTCATTTCGCTTTCCAGTAAATCGAATTCGTGCTACAATAGAATCGGACAAATCAAAGAGGGGGAACATAACATGAAAATACAATCTGTTGCAATTTTGGGCGCTGGAGCGGTGGGTTCTTACATCATCTGGGGGCTTTCTAAAAAGGCTAATATCCGTCTGGGTGTGATAGCGGAAGGCGACCGTGCCCGGCGGCTGAAAGAAAGCGGCTGCGCCATCAATGGAGCAGTTTACCGCCCGGAGGTCTGGACCCCGCAGGAAGCGCATGGCGTAGACCTGTTGGTCGTTGCACTGAAATATGGCTCACTGTCCGGAGCTCTGGAAAGCATCAAGACCGCTGTCGGCAGCAATACCGTTGTGATGAGTCTGATGAACGGTGTGGACAGCGAGGAGCTGATCGCCGCACAGGTAGGTGCAGAGCATCTGCTGTATTCCTTCATTAAGGTTGCATCTCACAAGGAAGCGGATGGTTACCATTTTGACCCGGATGCAACACTGGGCGTGATCTATGGCGAGCGATTTGCACCGTTTGAGAGTGAACGTGTCAAGGCAGTGCGGGAACTGTTCACGGATTCCGGGGTCAACTTCCGGGTCACGGAGCACATTCAGGAAGAGATGTGGAGCAAGTTCCGGCTGAACGTCTGCAACAATCTGCCGCAGGCGATTCTTGGAGCCGGTGTGGGCTGCTACCGGGACAGCGTCCACATGAAAGCCATCAGCGATGGCCTGCGCCGGGAACTGGAAGCCATTGCAACTGCACGGGGCATTGATCTGCGCATTGCAGATGCCGTCAGCCACGGATGCGCTGTTCCTGCCACGGCCCGTTATTCCACTCTGCAGGATCTGGATGCCGGACGGCATACAGAGATCGATATGTTCTCGGGAGCGCTGATGCGGATGGGAAAGGAGCTTGGGATTCCCACGCCGTATAACGAATACACCTACCACATAATCAAGGCCATGGAAGAGAAAAATGACGGCCTGTTCGATTATGATGGCACGGAGGAACCCACCTGGGCAAAATAAAGCGACTGCCTTGTCAGGATTCGGCGCGTCCTCTCCCAGGTCACCGGAAGCACTTTTTGCTGTATTTTGCTTTTGAAATATGGTATAATTACCGTATTGGTATTGGGAAAAGGAGAGTAAACGAACGTGGAACTGGAACAGGCACGCAAACGCGCGGAAGAGCTGCGCGTGGTCATTGAAAGGAACAACCGTTTATACTATGATCAGGATGCCCCGGAGCTGGAGGATTTTGAATATGACGCTTTGACCCGGGAGCTGAAAGCATTGGAAGCAGAATTCCCGCAGCTGGTCACTGCGAATTCTCCGACCCAGAAAGTGGGCGGCACCCCCAGCGCGCTTTGCCAAGGTGACGCATGCTGTGAAGATGGAAAGCCTTCTGGATGCGTTTTCCTACGACGAACTGCGTGATTTTGACCGCCGGGTGCGGGAAGCTGGAATCGAGCCAGAATATGTCGTCGAGATCAAGATCGACGGCCTTTCCTGCAGCTTGGAATATGAAAACGGTGTGCTAGTGCGTGCTTCCACCCGCGGTGACGGCGTGGTGGGTGAAGATGTGACAGCCAATGTCAAGGCCATCAAGCGCATTCCAAAGACTTTGAAAAATGCCCCGGAATATCTGGAAGTGCGCGGCGAGGTCTACATGCCGCACGATGCCTTCCAGCACCTCTGTGCGGAACAGGAATTACAGGGTGCGGCACCATTCAAAAATCCGCGCAATGCTGCCGCAGGGTCTCTGCGTCAGAAAGATTCCAAGATCACCGGCAGCCGGGGGTTGTCCATCTTCGTATTCAACGTCCAGCAGGTGCGGGGCAAGGAACTGACCAGCCATGCCGAAAGCCTCGATTACCTCAAGAGTCTGGGCCTGCCGGTCTCCCCGCGCTATCATATCGTGCACGATATCGAGGATGCCATTGCAGAGATCGAGCAGATCGGCCAGAACCGTGCAGCACTGGATTTTGATATGGACGGTGCTGTGATCAAGGTGAACAACTTTGCACAGCGGGAACTGCTGGCTCTACCAACAATTCCCGCGCTGGGCCATTGCGTTCAAGTATCCGCCCGAGGTCAAGGAGACCACATTGCGCAGTATTGAAGTCGGCGTGGGACGCACCGGCGTTCTGACTCCCACTGCCTGCTTTGACCCGGTGTTTCTGGCAGGTACCACGGTTTCCCGTGCCACCCTTCACAATGAAGATTTTATCCGTCAACTGGGTCTGTGTATCGGAGATACCATTCAGGTGCGCAAGGCGGGTGATATCATTCCGGAGGTCATCGGTGTGACCCGCCATGAACCGGATGCTCAGCCTTACCAGATGCCGGAATTCTGCCCTTCCTGCGGTGCCCCGGCAGTGCACCTGGAAGATGAAGCCGCTTTGCGCTGTGTCAACCCGGAATGCCCTGCGCAGGCACTCCGCAATATCATCCACTTTGCATCCCGGGATGCCATGGACATCGACGGTCTGGGCACCATGGTCGCCACGCAGCTGGTGGATAAAGGGCTGGTACACTCTGCGGCAGATCTCTATGACTTGACAATAGAGCAGCTGCTCACGCTGGAAAAGTTCAAGGAAAAGAGTGCAAACAATCTGCTGCAGGCGATCGAAGCTTCCAAGCAGAACAATTTGGATAAGCTGATGTTTGCGTTTGGAATTCGCAACATCGGCGATAAAGCCGCCGCATTGCTGGCAGAGCATTTTGGCTCTCTGCAGGCCATCCGGGAAGCAACCGAGGAACAGATCGGCGAGATTGATGGTTTTGGCGGCGTGATGGCCCAGAGCGTGACTGAATTCTTTGCCAAAGACGGCACCACGGATCTGGTGCACCGTCTGGCCGATGCCGGTGTGAACATGCAGTGGAAGGGGGAGCCCAAGGGCGATAAGCTCACCGGGAAAACGCTGGTCGTGACCGGAACACTGGAAACACTCTCCCGCAGTGAAGCTGAGGCACTTATCGTAAAGAATGGCGGCAAAGCAAGCGGTTCTGTTTCCAAAAAAACAGCGTATGTGGTGGCTGGTGCCGCTGCAGGTTCCAAGCTGACCAAGGCACAGGCACTGGGTGTGCCTGTGCTGACCGAGGCAGAGTTCCTTGCTATGATCGCAGAGGATAAGTCCCAGCAATAATCAGAAAACCTGTTCTGAAAAGCCCGTACAGTTTGGATGCTGTGCGGGCTTTTCTGCGTCCTGCGGGTTCTAACCTCCGGGCCGGTGCATACACTGATGGCAAAGGACACGGAAGGAGAACAGAAGATGGACGAGTATTATCAGGTGGTGCAAACACTGCCCCAATGGCTGGCAAGGCCGCTGGGGCAGCTCCCATCAGAAGATGCGGAAACTGTACATGAGCTGCGGCTCCGGCTGGGCTGTGCTCCACAGTTTACGGTGCAGGGGTGCAGCTGCACACCGACACAGCTGGCACCTGAACTGAACGCACTGCAAACGCTGCAGCTGACCCCGTTGCAGATGGAAGAGATTCTGTTCACCCTCTGCGGCGGTTCAGTCCATACCCATCAGACAGAGATCGCACAGGGCTATGTTACACTGGAAAATGGCTGTCGGGCAGGGCTTGGCGGGCGTTTTTTGCAAAACCCGGAACAGGGCACGGTTCTGCAGGAGCTTGCCTCTGTCAACCTGCGCATTGCCCGGGAAAAGACCGTTCCGCTTCCACAGGAACTGACCGCAGCATTGCGGGGGCATTTCATCGGGATGCTTCTTGTAGGAGAGCCAGGCAGCGGCAAGACCACATTGCTGCGCAGTATCGCCCGGGAGCTCGTCCGGCAGCAGAAGATCCTTTCGGTCATTGATGAACGGCGGGAGCTCTTTGCCGGGAATACACACGGCGAGGCGCTGGATGTTCTTGCCGGGCTCCCCAAGGGACAAGCAGTGCAGATGGCGCTGCGCACCCTTTCGCCACAGGTGATCCTGCTGGATGAGCTGGGAGGTCTGGATGAGGTCACAGCGCTGGAGCAGGGCCTGTTCAGCGGGGTGGATTTTGTTGCCACCTTCATGCTGCCACACCCGAAGAGGCGACCATGCGCCCACAGGTGAAATATCTGATGGAGCGCGGCGCGGTGCGGGTGCTCGTCTGGCTGACCGGCAGACAAGCACCCGGCTGCATCGGGGAGGTGCGATTTCTATGAGCTCTCTGCGCTGGTTGAGTGTCTGCTGTTTTGTCGTCTGCGGCTGGTGTGCAGGCGACAGCTTTCATCAGCAGGCGCAAGCGCATCTGAAAGCCCTGCGCAAAACGCTGGATCTGCTGGAAACGCTGCATCAGGAGATCCGCTTCCGCCGCAGTGACCTGAACCTGCTCTGCCGGAAACTGATACAGGATGGGCAGCTTCCACCAGAAACGGTTTCGTTACAAACACTGGAGCCCTTTCTCTCCCTGACGCTAGAAGAACGCAATCGCTTCTCAGAATGTTTTTCAGCCTGGGGCGGCTGGAAGCGGAGCAGGAATGCAGACGGCTGGAATTGTATCAGGCAGAGTTTCAGGCCGCCTTGCAGGAAGGTGAAGCTGCGGCCCGAACGCAGTCGATGCTTTCGCACAAGCTGGGCCTAGCCGCCGGGCTTGCAGCTGCCATTCTGCTGGGATGAATCAGCTCAAAAGGAGAGGACGCGGATGGAGATTGACTTATCTTCAAAATTGCGGCCATTGGCATCATTGTTGCCGTGCTGAACCAACTGCTGATCCGCTCCGGGCGGGAGGATCAGGCAATGATGACGACATTGGCAGGTCTGGTGGTCGTGCTGTCCATCCTGGTCAAACAGATCAGTGTGCTGTTCGTTACCATCAAGTCGCTGTTTGCACTATGAGTGCAGCCGTGGCTGTGTTCGGCATTGCGCTGCTCGCGGCACTGCTCTATGCAGTTCTGGAAAAGCAGGCCCCCGCCCATGCACTCCTGCTCTCCCTTGGGGCAGCGCTGGTGCTGCTGGTGCGAGCCGGGACAAGCATCCGGACAGTACTTTCCGGCATAGCACGCCTGGCTGGACAAGCTGACAGCGGGGCTTTTTCCTGCCTTGTACGGAGTGCGGCTATCGTTCTGCTGACAGATTATACCCGCACCCTGTGTGAGGAAGCCGGGCAGAATCTTTAGGGTGGTGTGTTGGCTGGCAGGCCGGTGTCTTGTGCTGGCAGCGGCGTGGCCCTTGCTGGAAGAGATCCTGCAGACGATTGGGAGCATTGCAAGATGAAGAACTGGAAGTGGTGGGCTTTTCTGCTGGTGGGAACAAGCTTCTGCCTGTGCGCCCCGACAGCTTTTGCAGCAGAGAGTGCCGGTTTGCACACACAGCTGCCGGGAGCAGAGCTCTGGCAGCCTTATCTCGACCAAAGTCCTGTGGATGCTTTGCAGGTAGCAGAAGACCCGTGGAGCGTTCTGCAAAGTTTTTGCACTTCGTCGCTGTTCCAGACACTGCGGGAAAGCATCCGCGGTTATGCCGCACTGCTGTTGTTTCTGCTCCTGTCTGCCATAGTCAGTCTGTTTCTGGGGGAGGAAGGTGACCACAGCTGGTGTGATCTTGTCTGCGCCGGTGGGTGCGGGATCCTTCTGTGGGAACCATTGCTTGAAATTGCCCGGCAGCTGTGCGCGCAGATCGAAAGCTGGAACCGCTTTCTCTCCGGTTTTCTTCCTGTCTATTCCGGTGTTCTGATCATGGGCGGTGAGACAAGTGCCGGGGCCGCCGCAAGCGGCTTTTTTTCTGACATTGCTTTGTCTGCTGGCACAGGCCCTGACGGCCTTTGTACCGCCCATTCTGGAGTGTTTCCTTGCGATGAGCATGGCTTGCTGCATCACGGAACAGAGCTGCCTGGGGAACCTGTGCAAAGCGGCAGGGACACTGCTGCAAAAGGGACTTTCCCTTACTGGAAAGCTGCTGGCTGCACTGCTGGGATTCCAGCGCATCTCTGCCGCACAGCTCGACCGAACGGCGCTTCGCACAGGACAGTTTCTCACCGGCACCATTCCCATTGTGGGGCAGAGTTTGAGCGATGCTTCCGAGGCTGTTCTGGCAGGCATCCAATTGCTCAAGAGTGGCCTTGGAATGGCCGCTATCCTGATTTTATTGGTTGAGTTTCTGCACTGTATCTCGGGATGCTTGCACATCTGGGATGTATCGTTCTCTGCGGGACGCTGTGCAGTCTGACCGGAAACAACCGTGGACAGGCACTGCTTACCTGCTTTGCTTCCGCTGTCCGGTGTATGATGGCCTGTATCGCACTCTTTTTCGGGCTGGCAGTAACAGGAACCGCACTTCTTTTTATGCTGGGAGGCGTTTGATGCAGACATTGAAAAGCGCAGCTGTGGTCTTTTGCACTGCCTGTATCTGCGCAGAGCTGCTGGCCCGGCTCACAGGAAACAGCTGGGCCCGGCGGTGCATAAAAGCCGTGGCTGGACTATATATTTTAGTGGTGCTTTTACAGGTCATCCCTCAGCTCCGGACAGAAGTTCAGTCCTTTTCTGTGCCGGATCTTTCGCCCGCATCCATGGGCACGCTGGAAGATGCTATTCGGGCTGAACTGGATGCCCGCAGCAGCGGACAGGAAGCAAAGGAGGGGAACCTTTCCGGATGAAGAGCAGGGAACGAGAGCTTCTTTGCCGGTTTGCTCCAGAAGCAAAGCCGCACCCAGCTCGCAATCATTCTGGGTGTGGCGGCAATGCTGCTGATCTTATTCTCAGAATTATTCTCGACCCCCGCAAAAACCGCAGCAAATGCAGGCAGTTCTGCTGCTGTTTCAGAAACTGCCTACCGGGAGCAATTGGAAACGCAGCTGAAAGAGCTGATCGAACAGCTCGATGGGGCAGGAAAAACCGTTGTGATGGTAACACTGGAAAGTGGGGAAGAAACGATCTATGCTGTGGATACGCAGTCCGGCCAGATGCAGAACCAGGAGACCCATGTTCTGCTGGAGGATGGCTCCGCCCTGGAAGAAACGACCTATCTGCCTGCCGTCTGCGGTGTGGCTGTTGTCTGTGATGGTGGGGAGATGTCCGGGTCGCCGCCCGCATCACAGAGCTTGTCCGGGCACTGCTGGATCTTTCGGCCAATCGAATTTGTGTAGAACAGCGCAAAGGATAACGCACCATGTAATATAAGGAGGAAACAGCTATGAGAGCCATCTCGAAGAATACCCGCAAAGCAACAGCCATTACCCTGGCAGCAGCACTGGTCATTGCCGTTTACCTGAACTGGCAGTATGCCCGCACCGGTGTGACGCTGGAAGAGGATGCAGTCAACGTTTCTGCCGTCAGTCAGGAGACCGTTCCTGTCACAGATGAACTGATGACCGAAGCCGAGGCGGTTTCCAGTGCCAACAAGAATTATGGCGAAGCTCAGCTTGTGAGCGTTGCAAACAACAGCGGCTCCAAGTTCTTTGAGGAAGCGCGGCTCAAGCGGACCAAAGCCACGATGAAGCATGGACAGCATTCAGAAAGCGCTGAAATCCGCTTCTCTCTCCACGGAAGAAAAGAAGGAGTATACCAGCCAGCTGACCGGAAACCTTGCGGATCTCAACGCGGAAAACGAGATCGAGACACTGGTCAAGGCCAAGGGGTTTGCGGATTGTCTCTGCTTTCTGCAGTCAGGTCGGGCCGATCTGACTGTTATGACCTCGGGCGATGCCTTAACGGCCGCACAGGTAGCGCAGATCCGTGACATTGTGTTGAGCAAGAGCAGTGTGACAGCCCAAAATATCACCGTTGTTGAGGTAAAGTAAGGGTGCAGTTGCGGCAGACAACAGAATGTGGTAAACTAAAACAGAACAATGAAATTGAGCGCCGCTTTTCCAGCGGCGTTTTTGCAGGGAGTGCACCATGAAGGAACCAAAGCTCAAAACTGTTTACGTCTGCTCCAACTGCGGTGAAACCAGCCCGCGCTGGATGGGCCGCTGCCCCAGTTGCGGAAGCTGGAATACCATGAATGAGGATGTTGTTGCGGAAGCGCCCAAGGCAGGGCTTTCCGGCAGCAAAGCGGCAGCACCTGCCGGCAGGAGGGTGTTACTTCGCTGACGGCCCGGCGGTTGGCCGATATCAGCACTACGGAAGAGAAAAGCCGCATCCTGACTGGCATATCGGAGCTTGACCGGGTGCTGGGCGGCGGCATTGTGCTGGGCGGCGTGGTTCTGCTCAGCGGAGAACCGGGTGTTGGCAAATCTACGATGCTTTTGCAGCTCTGCGGTGCCATCTCCAACCAGCATTCTGTTCTGTATATCACGGGTGAGGAATCTGTCCGTCAGGTCAAACTGCGTGCTGCGCGGTTGAAAGTGCCGCAGGAGAACATCTATCTTGCTGCGGAGAACGATGTGGACGAGATCTGCGGCCTGATCGAAAAGGAGAAGCCGGAGCTTGTAGTCATCGACTCTATCCAGACGATGCGCTGTATGGATCTTTCTTCCTCGGCCGGTACGGTCAGTCAGGTCAAGGAGAGCGCCGCCCGTCTGCTGGCGGTAGCCAAAAAGCAGGAGATCCCCATGTTCATTGTGGGCCATGTCAACAAAGACGGAGCCATTGCAGGCCCCAAGGTCATGGAGCACATCGTGGATACTGTGCTCTACTTTGAGGCGACAAAATGCTGCCTTATCGCATTCTGCGGGCTGCCAAGAACCGCTATGGCTCCACCAATGAACTGGGCATGTTTGATATGACAGGGCAGGGGCTGGAGGAGATCGAAAATCCTTCCCAGATGCTTTTGGAAGGCCGTCCGCTGGGTGTTTCCGGCAACTGCGTTGCCTGTACGATGGAGGGCAGCCGCCCCATCCTGAGCGAGATCCAGGCCCTTGCCACCAAAACGAATTTCCCGGCACCGCGCCGTGCCTGCAGCGGCTACGATTATAACCGTATGAATCTGCTCATTGCCGTTCTGGAAAAGCGGGCAGGGTATTTCTTTGGCAATCTGGATGTCTATATCAACATAGTGGGTGGCATTGCCCTGCGGGATACTGCCTGCGATCTGGCGGTCTGCCTGTGTATGGTGTCGTCTCTGCTGGACTGTCCTGTGAGCGATAAGCTCATTGCCATTGGAGAAGTGGGTCTGGGCGGTGAGGTGCGCAGTGTGCCCAACCTTGAACAACGCCTGCGGGAAGCCGAGCGCATCGGCTTTGAGCGGGCTGTGGTGCCAAAACATAGCCTTGCCCACCTGAACCCGGCAGATTATCCGGGCATGAAGCTGATAGGTGCGGCTTATATCTCGGATGCGATCCATGCATTGAAATCAGACCGGTTGTAACGAATTTACGGAGAAACTATGTCAATCTATCTTGATGAAAAAAATCCGGGCAAGCATCCGCCGTTTGATGATGCTTCGCCGGATATTGTGGAATATGTGCGGTACCTGGAGGTGATCGCGGGCAAAAGCGCCAACACAGCCTTCAGTTATTACTGCGACCTGCGCGGTTTTTCTCGTTTTATGAAACGCCGCCGCGGGCTGGTTCCGGCAGATACGGAGATCAAGGATATTGACCCCAAGGGTCTGGATACAGCCTTCTGGGGCAGTGTGAGTAAAGAGGACATCTATGAATATCTCTATTTCCTGAACCGCGAATGCGGCAACAAGAAATCCTCGACCGCCCGGCGGCTGGCCAGCCTGCACGGCTTTTATGATTACTTGGTCAATCAGGTCAATAAGCTGACAGAGAATCCGACTGCTCCATCAAGCCGCCCAAGCAGGATAAAGTCCTGCCCAAATATCTGACAGCGGAACAGTCCATGGATCTGCTGGAGAGCACGCAATATCAGAGCGATTTTCCGGAGCGGGATTACTGCATGGTGGTTCTGTTCCTGAACTGCGGAATGCGGCTTTCTGAGTTGGTGGGCATGGATCTGGGCGATATCGACCTGGAACAGCGGCAGATCAGGCTCTTTGGCAAGGGCCACAAGGAACGGATGGTCTATCTGAATGAGGCCTGCGTCGAAGCCCTGCAGCTCTATCTGGCCAAACGCAACACGATGGAGGGCCTGAATCCAAAGGAAAAAGCTGTATTTGTGACCCGCCGCCGGAAGGAACGCATTTCCAACCGCAGGGTGGAGCAGCTCGTCACCGGTGCCATGAAAGCAGCCGGGCTCAAGGGCTTTTCCACCCATAAGCTGCGTCACACTGCGGCAACGCTGATGTATCAGACCGGCAATGTGGATATTCTGACCCTCAAGCAGCTGCTGGGTCACAGCAGTGTGGGTACAACGCAAATTTATACGCATCTGCAAGAATTTCAGGTGCGTGCCGCTATTGAGCAGAACCCGCTGGGTACGGTCACACCCGAAAAAGCACGCTTGGATACAACAAAACGGGCAGCAGGGGAGAACAGAGGGGAAAATAACGCCGATTCGATGGATGTTGAAGAAGCTGCCAGCCGATGGAAGCTTTTGAGGGTGCTGCCAATGATGGCATCCGGGTGGATATCTCTTCTATGCCCAGGGATAAGGAAACTGTATGAACTATATCAACTTCTCTAAGAGCTATCATGTGCGGATGTTGACAGAACGCGATATTCCGCTTGATTTTAGCTCTTTGTGAGAAAAACACACAGTTTTATGAACATTGTCCGCCATTTGTAACTGCGGAAAGCATTCGGGATGATATGTGTGCCTTGCCGCAGCGCAAAATGGACGAACCTCAGGATAAGTATTATCTCGGATTTTTTGATGATGCCCAGCAGCTTGTGGCTGTGATGGACTTTATTGACCATTATCCAACTG
>ENA-OQMZ01000362-OQMZ01000362.1-human-gut-metagenome-genome-assembly--contig:-NODE-362-length-19833-cov-6.153151_pt1 | contig 19833 bp, 19 predicted proteins | sample MGYA00242621_ERZ504862 | MGnify/ENA primary metagenome ERZ504862 (study PRJEB26092, sample SAMD00036393) | human gut metagenome | host: Homo sapiens | study: EMG produced TPA metagenomics assembly of...
ATGGAGTATGTCGAGGGTATCACACTTAAGACTTATATCGAGAAAAAGGGCCAGCTGTCATTCAAGGAGTCTGCAAGTATTGAATCCAGGTGGCAAGGGGCATAAGAGGCCGCTCACAATAAAAATATCATCCACCGTGATATCAAGCCGCAGAATATCATTATTTCTACAGATGGCAAGGTAAAGGTGACAGACTTTGGAATTGCAAAGGCTACATCTTCAAATACAATAAGCTCAGATGTGATGGGCTCAGTACACTACGCATCTCCGGAGCAGGCAAGAAACGGCTTCGTTGATGGCAGAAGTGATATTACTCACTGGGAATCGTAATGTTTGAGATGGTTACAGGCCGTGTGCCGTTTGACGGTGATACCACAGTGGCAGTTGCACTGCAGCACTTACAGGAGGAGATTGCAAGGCCAAGCATCTACGCACCGGATCTGCCAATCAGCTTTGAGAAAATCATCTTAAAGTGTACACAAAAGACACCGGACCGCAGATACCAGACTATTGAGGAGCTTCTCACAGACATAAGGCGCTCTCTTGCGCATCCTGATGAGGATTTTGTCACAATAGCACCACTCGTTGACGGTGGCAAGACCAAGGTTATAAGCGATGAGCTTGACAAGATAAAAGAGGGCAGAGGTGTCGCAGAGGACTTAAACGATGATGATACCGATGCAGATAATGATGATGAGTATGCTGACGGTGAAGACGATGATGATGAATATGATGAGTCACTCTTAGACGACGATGATGACGACGAAGACGAAGACGATGATGATGACGGCAAGCTTTTAAATCCAAAGATGGATAAAGCAATCACAATCATGGGTATAGTAACAGCCGTAATCATTGTAATAGTTATCATATATCTTGCACTTTCAGTGGCAGGAGTGTTTAAGTTTGGCGGCAAAAAGAACTCAGAGTCACAGCAGACAGAGTCACAGACACAGACCGAGTCTGAATCAGAGTCAGAGACACAGACTGAGACAGAGGGCCAGATGATTGACATCAGAGGCATGTCAGTGGATGATGCTCAGAAGGCAGTAGACCGCTTAAAGCTTGACCTCACAGTATTTGCATTTGAGACAAAGCAGTCAGATAAAAAGGACGGCACAATCCTTGAGCAGGATGTCAAGGCCGGAGATACAGTAAAGCGTGGTTCACAGATTAATGTAGTTATCGCAGGAAAAGGTGATAGTACATCAGAGATGGTCAAGATACCAAGTGTAATCGGAAAGACCAAGAGCTCGGCAAAGAGCACACTCGAGTCAGCAGGCTTTAGTGTCACCTTCGAGTATGGAGATTACAATAACAGTGTAGCAGCAGATGTAGTAACAGCACAGTCACCATCAGCAAAGAACCAGGCCGCAAAGGGCAGCACAGTAACAGTCACCCTTTCACCGGGCCAGAAGCCAATCACCGTGCCAAACGTAGTAGGCGCCTCACAGTCACAGGCAGAAAGCGCCCTCGCAGGAGCAGGCCTCAAGTACACCTACGCCGACTCCCAGTACAGCGACACCGTAGCCGCCGGCAACGTAATCAGCCAGACCAAATCCGGTGAAACCGTAGCCGCAGGCACCACAATCACACTGACACTCAGTAAGGGTAAGCAGCAGGTTTCAAAGAGCGTAAATAAGACATTGTCACTTGGAATAGAAAATGCAAAGGTAGTAGATGGTTCATATACCTTAAAAGGAAGTGATGGACAGACATACGCAAGTGGAACAGTAACTTCAGCAGAGGTTGCAGTATCCGGAACAATGAATTGTGCATCCGGTAAATTAACGGTAACATGGAAATATACAGTTCCATCATTGGATGGAGATGGAAATGAAGTTGAGGGTGAAATTCAGACAAAGACAGAAACAGTAGAAGTACAGTAAGCCACCGGATAGCACCCACAAAGTGGTGCTATCCGCACCCCAACCACACCAACCCGCGGACGAGAACCTGAACTCGCGGAGAAGGACTGTAGATAGCGGGGCAGACGTGTGTTCCGAGAAAAAAATATGAATTGCCCCGGGGTGCCATAAACCTACCGAGGAAAAAACGAGGCAAAGCAAGCCATAGCCTGTCCGTAGGAGAGCCCGGGGCTGGCTTCATATTTTTTAAGAGGAATATATGTCTGCCCCGCCACCCACCACAACCTCAAAGCGCGGCATGCACCCCGCCGAAAGCGTGACTCCTGCAAATACAAAAGCACACAAGGAAAACCATGACAGGAAAAATTATTAAAGGAATTGCGGGCTTCTACTACGTCTACGTAGAAGAAACCAAAGAAGCAAAAGAAACTGCCACAGGCGGCACTCTCTACGAGTGCAAAGCAAAAGGCACCTTCAGAAAACAAAAGATAAAGCCGCTGGTTGCGATATCGTCGACATAGCAGTCCTCGATGATGAAAAGCACATAGGCAATGTCGAGCGTATACTGCCACGGAAAAACGAACTTATCAGGCCGGCTGTGTCCAATATAGACATGGCCCTGGTTATTTTTGCATCCGCAAAGCCGGATCCCAATTTCAACCTGCTTGATAGGTTTTTGTGTATGATGGAGTACCAGCATGTCCCGGTTACCATATGCTTCAACAAAAAGGACTTAATCACACCTAAAGAGCAGCAGGAGCTTAAAAGCATATACGAGCCGGCTGGCTATAGAGTGCTTTTTACCAGCACGAAAACAGGTGAGGGCATAGATGAGATAAAGCACATTTTAGAGGGAAGGACGACCACGGTTGCAGGTCCCTCGGGAGTTGGCAAGTCATCTATCATCAACTGTCTGCAGGATGATGTGCAGATGGAGACCGGACATATAAGTGAGAAAATAGAGCGCGGAAAGCATACGACCAGACATTCTGAGATTATCCCGATAAAGGATGGCACGTATATCATGGATACACCCGGCTTTAGCTCGATGGATGTGCCGGGCTTTGAAAAGGAAGATCTGTGGACATGTTATCCGGAGTTTGTAGAATATGAGCCATATTGCAGGTTTCAGGGCTGCAGTCATATAAATGAGCCGGACTGCGGCGTGAAGGAAGCTCTTGCAGATGGGAAAATATCGCAGGTGCGGTATGATAATTATAAGCTTTTATATGAGGAGCTTAAAAACAGACAAAAGTATTAATTTAAAGCATAATCAAACGGAGGAAAACATGAACTGTTTATCACCATCAATTTTATCAGCGGATTATTCAATACTCGGAGAGCAGCTTAAGCAGCTTGATGAGGCCGGAGCACAGTATGTGCATATAGATGTTATGGACGGCAGCTTCGTTCCCAGCATATCAATAGGACTGCCGGTCATAAAGACGATCAGAAAGTGCACAGAGCGTATGTTTGATGTGCATCTGATGATAGATGAGCCGGTCAGATATATAGATGATTTTGCGACAGCAGGAGCAGATATCATCACAGTCCATGCGGAGGCATGTAAGCATCTTGACAGGACAATCGAGGCAATAAAGGAAAAGGGCATACTGGCAGGTGTAGCATTAAATCCGGCTACTCCGCTCTCAGCCATAGAGTATGTGCTTCCCAAGGTGGACATGGTGCTTATCATGACTGTAAATCCGGGCTTTGGAGGACAAAAGCTTATTCCGTACACTGTAGACAAGGTGCGCGACTTAAAGGCACTTCTTGAGAAAACCGCAAATAAGGCTGATATCGAGGTGGACGGTGGTGTTAATCTTGAGAACGTGGAGACACTGCTTGCGGCAGGAGCCAATATCATTGTTGCGGGAAGTGCGGTGTTTAACGGAGATATAGAAGAAAATGTAAATGGTTTTCTGAATATCATGATGTAACAGATGCAGGTTAAAACGGAAATGCTTCCGGGGCGGTAGCAAATGTGGATATGTTATTTATAAGAAGGTGGACAAAATGAAGTATTTGATTGTATGTGGTGGAAAAACAGATAAGGAATTCGGCTTAAATGAGATAAAGACTGACGGAATAGATGCCATAATTGCGGCTGACAGCGGAATGGATTTCCTGTACGAAAACGGTGTCACGCCTGATATAATTGTAGGTGATTTCGATTCAGCACGACAAAGGCATTGGAGTTTTTTGAGAGAAAGGGACAGACCGAGATACACAGGCTCAATCCCATAAAGGATGATACTGATACAGAGTATGCCATAAGACTTGCCATAAGAGAGGGTGCACGAAGCATAGTGATGCTTGGAGCAACAGGAAGCAGAATAGACCATGTGCTCGGCAATATTTCACTTTTGGGAATAGGATTGGAAAGTGGAACTGATATCAGCATTATCGACACAAACAACCGTATAAGGATGTCGGATAAGCCCGTAACCATTGAAAAATCAGCCCAGTATGGCAGGTTTGTCTCGCTTATAGCAGTGACAGACGACAATGAGGTGAGCCTTAGAGGCTTTAAGTATCCTGTTACGGATTATTCCTTTGACAGATTTACATCGCTTGGCATATCCAATGAAATAATTGATGACTATGCAGTGATTGATATCCATAGAGGAAAATTTATCATTATTGAGTCAAAAGATTGACTTTTTAGGAATTTGGGACTATTATATTTTTAGGATTATTTCGGAAAATATGTATGGTCATACAGTAAAGACATGTGAGAAAGGACACTATGCATTCTTTTAAATCAGATGAATTTAAGATAAGAGTATTGACAAAGGACGATGCGGAGGAATACAATGCACTGCTTCGTTATGCTTTTCAGGTAACAGAGGCAGATCTTGCCGAGACCGGTTGGAAGGATGATGAAATCAAGCAGTCGAAGTTTCCGGTGCTTGAGAGAGCTGATGTGCTTGGCTGCTTCAATATCATAGACAAAAAAGAGGAGCTTGTGGCTCAGTTTGCGGTATATCCGCTCGATATGAATATATATGGTGAGCGCTACGAGGTAGGCTTTGTCACAAGTGTGTGCACGTATCCTGAGTACACAGGCCATGGTATCATGAAAAAGCTTATGAGAAAGAGTCTTACGAGGATGCGCGATAGCAACAAGTCGTTTGCCCTTTTGTATCCATACTCCATACCTCTTTACAGAGGACTTGGCTGGGAGATTATCTCAAACAAGATGACATATGTGATAAAGGACAGACAGATTCCTACAAAGCTTAAGGAGCCGGGCTATGTGCGCCGTGTGCAGTGGGATGACGAGCAGTTTAAGAAGCTTCATACTCACTTTGCCGCGAAGACTCACGGCTGTCTGTACAGAAACAATCTGGCTTGGGAGGAGTACTTCCGCTGGGATGAGGACGATACGATGGTCGCCATCTACTATAACGAGGATGATGAACCGTGTGGCTATATGGTGTATCTTATCAGCTCCGATGTCATGCACATCAAGGAGCTCATCTACTTAAACCGTGAGGCGCAGCTTGGTCTGTGGGAGTACATTCATGCGCACGATTCCATGATTGATGAGGTCAGAGGCAACAACTATTACAGCGAGCCCATCGCTTTTGAGCTCGATGACAGTGATATAAAGGAGACAATAAGACCATACGCCATGGGCAGAATCATCGACGTGGCGCAGTTTATTTCACAGTACAACTGTGACCCTGATGGTCCGGGCGGCTGCTTTAGCTTCGAGATAGAAGATGAGCTTCTGCCGTGGAACAATGGCACATTTGTCATTGATTTTGAGGGAGGTCATTGTACTCTCACCGACAAAAAGCCACAGCATCACCTAAGCATGTCTATTGGCACGTTTACCACACTGCTTTTAGGCTACAAGAGTGCTGAGAAGCTTTTGCAGATGGGCAAAATACAGGCTACGTATGATGCTGTTGCAAAGCTTGACGATATTTTATATCATGAGATACCATATGTATCTGACTACATATAATGATAAAAGGTCAAAAGGTAAAGGAAAATAATATGTCAAATTATGTGATTAGCTGCTGTTCAACAGCAGATCTTACCAGAGAGCATATGCTCGAGAGAAATATTAAGTACGCATGCTTTCACTATGAGCTTGACGGTAAAGAGTATATGGATGATTTAGGACAGTCCATGCCACTGCCTGATTTCTACAAGGCAATGGAGGCAGGTGCCATGACAAAGACCTCGCAGATCAATCAGGAGGAGTACATGGAGTACTTCAGGCAGTTTCTGGATGAGGGATATGATGTGCTTCACTGTACACTAAGCTCAGGTATATCAGGTACAGTCAACTCGGCAAGGCTTGCAAAGGAGGCTCTTAAGGAGGAATACCCTGACAGAAAGATATATGTGATTGATTCGCTGGCAGCATCGTCAGGCTTTGGTCTTTTGATGGATAAGCTCGCTGACCTTAGGGATAGCGGCATGGATATTGATACACTGGCTGATTGGACCATGGAGCACAGACTTGAGGTGAATCACTGGTTCTTCTCATCAGACCTTACATTTTTTATCAGGGGAGGTCGTATCTCAAAGACCGCGGGATTCGTGGGAAATGTGCTTAATATCTGTCCTTTCATGAATGTGAGCAATGAGGGAAAGCTTATTGTGCGTGAGAAAATCCGTACCAAAAAGAAGGCAATAAAGGAGATGCTTGTGAAGATGCAGGCACTCTGCAAGGATGGTGCCGATTATTCGGATAAGGTCTATATATCAAATTCTGCATGCTATGAGGATGCTAAAGCCGTAGCTGATCTGATAGAGGCTGCCTTCCCTAAGATGAAGGGAAAAGTAGAGATAAATGATATCGGTACGACTATAGGAAGCCACACAGGTCCGGGAACAGTTGCATTGTTTTTCTGGGGTAATAAGAGAGAGGATTAGCCGGATATTTTAGCCTAAATATCTGATTAGAATAATCAAAATCAATAAAGTTGATTATATTTTTATAAAAAATTAAATTACATCAATCAAAGTGATTAAATATAATCATTCCAATAACTGCGCTTATGTGTTACAATTATATCAGTTCAAACGAAAAGAGGTTTTAAGATGAAAGGATATGAAAAATACGAGCGCAGTTATTTTCTGCCTCCTGAATGCACTTATGACTGGGTTAAGAAGGATTATATAGATAAAGCACCACTGTGGTGTTCGGTTGATTTACGTGATGGCAACCAGGCTCTGATCGAGCCGATGAGTCTTGAGGAGAAGCTTGACTTCTTTAAGATGCTTGTAGATATAGGTTTTAAGGAAATCGAGGTAGGTTTCCCGGCAGCTTCTGAGACAGAGTTCAATTTCACGAGAGCTCTTATTGAGAGGGATATGATTCCTGATGATGTCACTATACATGTGCTGACACAGGCCAGAGAGCATATCATCAAGAAGACATTCAAGGCACTTGAGGGAGCACCGAGAGCAGTTGTACATCTGTACAATTCCACATCTGTTGCACAGCGTGAGCAGGTGTTTAAGAAGTCAAAGGAAGAGATAAAGCAGCTTGCAGTTGACGGAGCTATTTTACTGAGAGACCTTGCAGCAGAGACTGACGGTAATTTCCGTTTCCAGTATTCACCGGAGAGCTTTTCGGGCACTGAGGTGGATTATGCGGTTGATGTGTGCAACGCTGTGCTTGATGTATGGCAGCCAAAGGCTGATAATAAGGCCATCATCAATATACCTACCACAGTAGAGAATGCTATGCCACATGTTTTTGCCACACAGATAGAGTATATCAACAAGCACCTCAAGTACAGGGACGGAGTAGTGCTTTGCTTACATCCTCATAATGACAGAGGCTGCGGTGTTGCCACATCAGAGCTTGGTGTGCTTGCAGGAGCTGAGGAGATAGAGGGTACGCTGTTTGGAAACGGTGAGAGAACAGGAAATGTAGATATCGTGACACTTGCCATGAATCTTTACTCACACGGAGTGGATCCACAGCTTGATTTTTCAAATCTGCCTGAGATCAGGGAGAAGTATGAGACATTTACCAGAATGAAGGTAGCGAGAGACAGCCATATGCGGGAGATCCTTGTTTTTTCTGCTTTTCAGGCTCACATCAGGATGCAATCTCAAAGGGCATGGCATGGAGAGAGGAAAAGAAGCTTGATAAGTGGACGGTTCCATATCTGCCTATAGATCCAAAGGATGTCGGCAGGACATACGAGCTGATGTTATCCGTATCAACAGCCAGTCAGGAAAGGGCGGAGTGGCATATATTCTTAAGCAGAGCTTCGGTATCAATGTGCCACAGCAGATGAGAGAGCAGGTCGGATACATGGTCAAGCAGGTATCGGACGAGGAGCACAAGGAGCTTTCACCTGAGTGGGTACACAGTATCTTTACAGACAATTATGTGGATTTTCATCCATATTTCACTATACCGGAGTGTCACTTTAAGCAGGTAAACGGCATTTTCGCAGAGGCAGTTATTTTACACAATGACAGCACCAGAAAGGTAGATGCCAATGGAAATGGCCGTCTCGACGCAGTCAGCAATATAATTAAGCAGTATTTTGACATCAGCTTTGAGCTCACTGTATACGAGGAGCATGCGCTTTCACACGGATCTTCATCAAAGGCTATGGCATATGTGGGTATCACAGTTGACGGCAGTATGTTCTGGGGCGCAGGTGTGGATGAGGATATCATCAAGGCATCAATCGGAGCGCTTGTTGTTGCGGTAAACCATTATCTTGCCACCAAGGCTGACAGTCACGTGAAGGATGAGCGCTATATTGCCATGCTCAACTTCATCCAGGCCAACTACAAGACGGTATCGCTTGCAGACATGGCTGCACAGTTCAACCTGACAGAGCCGTATATCTCCAAGTACATAAAGGAGAAGTCAGGCAAGACTTTCGGGGAGCTGGTTACCAATGCCAAGATGAAGAAGGCACGCACACTGCTGAGAAACAGCATCACAACTGTTGAGAATATCGCAATCGAGGCAGGATATCAGAACGTGGAGCATTTTAACAGACAGTTCAAGAAGCTGTATGGAATGACACCGCTTGAGTACAGAAATTCAAGTACAAAATAAGCGGATACAGCATTTTAATATAACCGGATCAATATGCTAAATGACAATTCATTCAGCTGTATTGGTCCGGTTTGCTTTTTAGTACTGCACTTTTTATGTAAAAATCTGCATTAAAATTGTATAAAAATGGGAACAATGGGCTATTGATTGTATTTTATCAAGTAATTTGTTGTTTTTACAACGGATTATATGTACAATGCGGGTATAATATAAATAAAAGATAATTATTCAGAACTACTGATAACAAAGCAGATATTGAAAATTTGTGTTTGGGATGAATAGTTATAATAAAAAGCAACTATTTGAATTATAGTTTAAGAAAGAGAGGAACGTACATGAGCAATAAAACTAGCGCAGTTGTTAAGACAAACCCAAGAAAGGCTGTCATGATCGGATGTGGATTCGTTGGTTCGGCATCAGTTTTTGCACTTATGCAGAGCGGTCTTTTTTCTGAGATAGTTCTCATTGACGCTGATAAGGACAAGGCTGAGGGAGAGGCGATGGATATAAGCCACGGTATTCCTTTTGCCAGACCTATGAAGATATATGCAGGCGGTTATGATGATGTGGCAGATGCTGCTATCATTGTTGTTTCTGCTGGTGCAGGCCAAAAGCCGGGTGAGACAAGACTTGATCTGGTAAATAAAAATGTTGCAATCTTCAAGAGCATCATTCCGGAGATTGCAAAGAGAAATTTCGGTGGAATCTTACTTATCGTTGCAAACCCTGTAGATATTTTAACACAGGTGGCACAGAAGCTTTCAGGACTTCCTGAGGAGCGTGTCATCGGTTCAGGTACCGTGCTTGACAGTGCAAGACTTAAGTACGCGCTTGGAGAGCACCTTGAGGTGGACAGCCGAAGCGTACATGCATTTATCGTAGGTGAGCATGGAGACAGTGAGGTGGTTGCATGGTCATCAGCCAATGTTTCCGGAGTGGAGCTTCACAAGATGTGCGAGATGAGAGGTCACTACAAGCACAAGGAGAATACAGAGGAAATCGCTGCAAACGTAAAGAACAGTGCTTACGAGATAATTAACAGAAAGCATGCGACATATTATGGTATCGCTATGTCGGTCAGACGTATCTGCGAGGTAATCATGCGTGATGAGAAGTCTATTCTTCCTGTTTCACACATGATGCACGGACAGTACGGCATCGACGGTGTGGTTCTCTCAATGCCTGCAATCGTTGGAGCAAACGGAGTGGAGAGCGATATCCCAATCGAGTTAAACGGTGAGGAAGCTTTAAAGCTCAAGGAGTCTGCTGATGCACTTAAGAGCATACTTGACGGGCTTGAGCTGTAAATATCATGCTCTTAATATTAATTTTGTAATATTAAACTTATATAAAATACTATAAATTCAGTATGGTTTGGGGTATAATGATAACTGTCGGGCTGCATATATTATGTGCTCGGCGGTTATTTGATTTTATGGCAGATAACTATTTAGAATTACCGGGAAAAAGGAGTATATATAATGAGCGAAAGAAAACAAATCCATCAGGAGTTTCTGACAGGCGAAAGAGCACTGTTTGCAAGTAACGACCTGGATATATATGATACAATTTTTGATGACGGAGAGTCACCTCTTAAGGAGAGCCATGGCATTAGCCTGACAGGCTGTTTTTTTAGATGGAAATATCCGCTGTGGTATTGCAGTGACATAGCTGTAAAGGACTGTACATGGTTTGACATGGCGCGTGCGGGTGTCTGGTATACTGACAATATCTCTGTCACTGATTCAATAGTTGAGGCACCTAAGAACTTCAGGCGCTGCAATAACCTAAAGCTTAAAAATGTGACATTTCCAAATGCCCAGGAGACCCTCTGGAGCTGTGATCATGTCGATATCGAGAATGTCTCGGCAAAGGGAGATTATTTTGGCATGAATACAAATAATCTTATCATGAAGAATTTCCAGCTTGTCGGCAACTATTCGTTTGACGGCTCAAGGAATGTAGAGGTGCACGATTCAAAGCTTATCTCAAAGGATGCCTTCTGGAATACGGAAAATGTCACAGTCTACGATTCATTTATTACAGGTGAATACCTTGGCTGGAATGCAAAGAATCTGACACTTATAAACTGTACAATCGAGAGCTTGCAGGGGCTTTGCTACATCGACAACCTCGTTATGAAAAACTGTAAGCTCATAAACACTACATTGGCATTTGAGTATTCTTCGGTAGATGCAGAGATTTGCAGTAAGGTGGACAGTGTTTTAAATCCGACAAGCGGAGTGATAAGGGCAAAGGAGATTGGCACACTGACTATCGAAAAGGACAGAGTTGACCCATCAAAGACTAAGATAATATGTGAGGGAAAATAATCTATGTATGATTTTGACACCGTTGTAGACAGAAGAAATACAGGCTCACTAAAGTGGGATGTGGCAGAAAATGAGCTCCCGATGTGGGTAGCAGATATGGATTTTAAGACAGCTCCACAGATAATAGATGCAATATCAGAGCGTGTTTCTCACGGAGTGTTTGGCTATTCCATCATTCCGGATGAGTGGAATGATGCGTATATTTCGTGGTGGGACAGACGCCATGGGCTTAAAATCAAAAGAGACAGCCTGATTTTTTGCACAGGGGTCGTACCGGCCATATCATCTACAGTGCGAAAGCTCACAACACCTGGTGAAAATGTGCTTATCATGACACCGGTATACAATATATTTTTTAATTCCATATTTAATAACGGAGTAAATGTACAGGAAAGCCCGCTTGGGTATGAAAACGGCAGATATTTTGTGGACTATGACAGGTTGGAGCATGACCTTTCCAATCCACAGACCTCGCTTATGATATTTTGCAACCCTCACAATCCGTGCGGTATCATCTGGACAAAGGATGAGCTTGCGAAAATAGGTGCACTCTGCAGGAAGTACAATGTGACGGTCATATCAGACGAGATACACTGCGACATCACAGCACCGGGAAAATCATACGTGCCGTTTGCGGCAGCATCAAAGGACTGCGCCGATATAAGCATCACCTGTATTGCACCGACCAAGTGCTTTAATATGGCAGGCTTACAGACTGCGGCAGTGATGGTGCCAAATAAATTTTTGCGTCACAAGGTATGGCGCGCATTAAATACAGACGAGGTGGCGGAGCCAAACGCATTTGCCATCACGGCAGCAGTTGCGGCATTCACAAAGGGTGAGCCGTGGCTTGAGGAGCTCAGAAAATATCTCTGGGAAAACCGCAAAAAAGTCTGTAGCTTCGTGGCAGAAAATCTGCCGCAGATACATGTAGTGGATGCCGATGCGACATACCTCATGTGGCTTGACTGCAGTGCACTCACAGATGATTCTGTGGCATTTACGCAGATGATTCGCGAAAAGACAGGACTTTATCTGTCGGAGGGAGCTGAGTTTGGAGGCAATGGACGCTACTTTGTGAGATTGAATATCGCATGCCCTAGGGCAGTGCTTATGGAAGGGCTGGAAAGGTTAAAGAGAGCTCTCGTTTAAGCTGAATATGTACATTTTTAAAATAAATAAGACCGGTGATCGGCCGGTCTTATCTGATATAATTAAACATTTATGGCATACAAGATTTAGAAATATATCATGCATACGTTTGTTTTCTGATTCGATAGTTAGTATACACTAACGTGAATTAGAAGTCAATAACAAATATGGGATTTTGATATTTTTTTGGATTTTTATAAATCACGTACAAATCAAAAAGAAAAGTTTTGCAAACAATAAAATGTATGTTATAATAATATAACTGAATTAAAACGAACGAAAATAAACTCACGGGGGTATTCGAAATGCGAAACAATGAATCATCAGAAAACTATTTAGAGACCATACTTATTCTCAGCAAGAAGCTTCCTGTGGTACGCTCAGTTGATATAGCAAATGAGCTTGGATATAAGAAATCCAGCGTGAGTATAGCCATGAAAAACCTTAGAGAGAAGAACAATATCACAGTTAGTGATGCAGGATTTATCACACTCACAGAGTCAGGAAGACAGATAGCAGAGATGATATACGAAAGACATGAGCTTTTGTCAGAGTGTCTTGAGAAGCTTGGTGTTGATAAGGAGATTGCAGCAGAGGACGCATGCCGTATAGAGCATGTCATCAGTCCTGAGAGCTTTGAAGCAATCAAGAAGCATATACATAAGAGCTGATATATGAAACCAGTACCGCAGGGTACTGGTTTTTTAGTGTATCGTTTTTCTTGTATATATGAGAAAAATCATCTATAATAGTGAAGCTGTAATCGGCGACATAAAATCTGAAAGGGGAAAAGATGAAACAGATATTAAAATATTTGAAGGAGTACAAAAAGGAATGCATCTGTGCTCCGTTATTTAAGCTGCTGGAAGCATCCTTTGAGCTTATAGTACCGCTTGTCATGGCGGCAATCATTGATAACGGAATTACGGCTTCGGACAAGCCATATATATGGAAGATGGGAGGTGTGCTGGTGCTGCTTGCGGCAGTTGGTCTGGTAAGCTCGGTCACAGCACAGTATTTTGCGGCAAAGGCGGCAGTTGGTTTTTCCACAAAACTTCGCCATATATTGTTTGAAAAGATAGAGTCACTGTCATTCTCAAAGATGGATACAGTGGGCACATCGACACTTATCACGAGGATGACAAGCGATATAAACCAGGTGCAGTCAGGAGTCAATCTGGTGCTTCGACTCTTCCTTCGCTCGCCATTTATTGTATTCGGAGCTATGGCGATGGCTTTTACAGTAAATGTAAGAGCGGCAATGGTTTTTGTTGTTACTATACCTCTGCTTTCAATAGTGGTATTCTCAGTTATGGCTGCAAGCTTCCGCTTTACAAAAAAGGTGCAGAGCTCTCTTGACACAGTGCTTTCACACACCAGGGAGAATTTAGAGGGAACCAGGGTTATAAGAGCTTTCAATAAGCAAAATGATGAGATTGACAGCTTCAACAGGGACAACGAATTTTTAACCAATATGCAGCAGGTTGTAGGACGAATCTCAGCACTCACCAATCCTCTGACATTTATCATTATAAATATCGCAACAATCGCAGTTATCGTATCAGGCGGCAAGCAGGTATACGCAGGAATCCTCACACAGGGTGAGGTTGTGGCACTTGTAAACTACATGTCACAGATACTTGTCGAGCTGATAAAGCTTGCAAACCTCATCGTACAGGTGACAAAGGCAGTGGCGTGCGGTAATCGTATAGCGGATGTGCTTTCTATCCCATCAAAGCTCCTGAGAAAAATCCTAAGCTCATTGATGCAAAGGACGGCGCACCTGAGGTTGAGTTTGACCATGTCTGCATGACCTATGAGGGAGCGGCCGATGAGACACTCACAGATATAAGCTTTACAGTGCAAAAGGGGCAGACGATCGGAATCATCGGTGGTACAGGTTCAGGAAAATCAAGCCTTGTAAACCTTATCCCGAGGTTTTATGATGCCACAAAGGGTACTATAAGGATTCAGGGAAATGATATAAATGACTACGATGCAGTGCAGCTTCGAGATAAAATCGGTGTTGTAATGCAAAAGGCAGTGCTTTTTGCAGGAACGATAGCCGACAACCTGCGCTGGGGCAAAAATGATGCCACAGAGGAGGAAATGTGGAAGGCACTCGATATAGCACAGGCGACAGAGGTTGTAAAGGGCAAAGAGGGAGGCCTTGACTACATGATAGAGCAGGGCGGCAAGAACTTATCAGGCGGTCAGAAGCAGCGTCTTACAATTGCCAGGGCGGTTGTAAAGGATCCTGACATACTGATACTTGACGACAGTGCATCGGCACTTGATTTTGCTACAGATGCGAGTCTTCGCGCGGCATTAAAGGGCATGCATGGTGACAAGACAATATTTATCGTGTCACAGCGTACCTCATCTATCCAGTTTGCGGACAATATCATAGTGCTCGACGACGGACAGATGGTTGGCTTCGGACTCATGAAAAGCTGCTTGAGACATGCGAAACCTACAAAGAGATATATGATTCACAGTTTAAAAAAGAGTCGGATATGACCAGACAAAAGGAGGTGTAGAGTATGGCTATGGATAATGCGAAGATGAATAAATCAGGCACAATGCGCAAGGTATTAAGATACATGAAGAGATATATTCCTTTGCTTGTAATTTCCCTTGCCCTGTCTGTTGTTACAGTGGCGCTTACGCTTTATTTTCCAATCCTCACAGGACGCGCAATTGATTTGATCGTAGGAAAAGGAAAGGTTGATTTTACAGCTATGACAGCCATCCTCACAAGAGCAGCAATAATAGTCGTCATAGCGGCAGCAGCTCAGTGGCTTACAAATATCTGCAACAACAGGATGACCTACAACATAGTGAGGGATATAAGGCGTGATGCATTTTTAAACATTGAAAAAATGCCACTTTCCTATATTGACAGCCACTCACACGGTGATATGGTCAGCCGTATCATCGCCGATGTAGATACATTTTCAGAGGGACTTTTGATGGGCTTCACGCAGCTCTTTACAGGAATTGCAACAATAGCAGGTACGCTTATTTTCATGCTTACAATAGATGTGAAGATATCATGCATTGTAGTGCTCATCACACCTCTGTCACTTTTTGTGGCAAGCTTTATAACTAAAAAGACATATTCCATGTTTCAGCTGCAGACAAGAACAAGGGGAGAGCAGACATCACTCATCGACGAGATAGTAGGAAATGAAAAGGTCGTACAGGCCTTCAACCATGAGGATGAGGCGCTTGAGCAGTTTGACGAGATAAATGACAGATTACAGAAATGCTCACTGAGGCAACATTTTTCTCAAGTCTTACAAATCCGTGTACACGTTTTGTCAACAGTCTTGTGTATGCCGGAGTCGGAATTTTTGGTGCCATGAGTGCACTCACCGGCGGAATTACAGTAGGACAGCTTTCGTGCTTTTTATCATATGCAAACCAGTACACCAAGCCGTTCAACGAGATATCGGGTGTCATCACAGAGCTTCAGAACGCACTTGCCTGTGCTGCTCGTATCTTCGAGCTGATTGAGGAGAAAAAGGAGATACCGGATGCTTCGGATGCGGTAACACTCGATGAGGCAGACGGCCGTGTGGACATAGAGGATGTTTATTTCTCATATGTGCCGGATAAAAAGCTTATCGAGGATTTCAATCTCCACGTAAAGCCTGGACAGCGCGTGGCTATCGTAGGTCCGACAGGCTGTGGAAAGACGACTATTATCAATCTGCTTATGAGATTCTATGATGTAAAAAGTGGAACAATTAAGGTGAGCGGACACGATATCCAAAAAATCACGCGCGCGAGTCTTCGTGACAACTATGGCATGGTGCTTCAGGAGACATGGCTCAAGAAGGGCACAATCCGTGACAATATAATAATGGGAAAGCCTGATGCCACAGATGAGGAAATCATTGCAGCAGCAAAGGCATCCCATGCCCACAGCTTTATCAGACGTCTGCCGAAGGGCTATGATACTGAAATCGGTGAGGACGGCGGCAGCCTTTCACAGGGACAGAAGCAGCTATTATGCATCACAAGAGTCATGCTCTGCTTGCCGCCTATGCTGATATTGGATGAGGCTACATCTTCGATTGATACACGTACAGAGATTAAGATTCAGAAGGCATTCCTTACCATGATGCAGGGCAGGACAAGCTTTATAGTGGCTCATCGTCTGTCTACCATCAGGGAAGCGGATATTATCCTTGTTATGAAAGACGGAAAGATTATAGAGCAGGGCAATCATGAGAGCCTGCTTGCAGCGGACGGATTTTATGCGAACCTCTATAATAGCCAGTTTGCATGAATATAGCCAATGAGTAAGAGAAGGCGACCGGCGCACGGGGGTGAATTCCCCGTGCGCCGGTCGCCTTAACATATTATTAAAAGATACAATGCAATCCACACTTACTGCGCTGCATCAGGAGCTACATACGAGTATGCATTGGACATCTTTGCAGCATTGTTTGTCAGAGTGACAGCCTCTCTGTAGTAGGCAACAACAGGAGTGCCCTTATCCACAGCGTTGAACAGCTGCTCTGCAAAAGCAGGCGGCACATTGATACATCCGTGTGAGCCAGAGGTTTTGTAAATTGTTCCTCCGAAGGTATCACGCCAGCTAGCATCATGGATACCTATATTGTAGGCAAACGGCATGAAATAGCTGACAGGAGAAGAGTAACCCTCACCGACAAGAGTAGCATTTCTCTGCTTGTAAACAATCTTGTATACACCATCTACGGAACCATTCTGACGGGCAAGATTACCTGATACGAAATCAGACTCCATCTGGAGAGCACCATCCTTGTAATACCACATGTGCTGCTTTGTGTAGTCAATCTCTATGTATGTATTACCTATGTCGTCAGCGCCTCGGTAGAGTGCTGTCTGCTCGTAAACAGGCTCTCTTTCCACTGGCTTGCCTCCCTCTAAATCGGAAAGAAGTTTGGCCTTCTCATTTTTCTTGCTGACTACCCATCCGTAGTCTCCACCACCTATTTCAATAGTGTCACCGGACGATGTCTTGAATGAGCGTTTGCGGCCGAAGGTATTGTACTTGGAAGCAAGCTGCTGGACATATTTAGTGACCTTGGCATCATCTATGCTCACGCTGCCGTCATCTGAGATGCTTAGCATATCAAGGATTTTGGCTGAGTCAAGCTTCTCGTCGGCACCTTCAATTTTGTAAGTGACGGTTGAAGCAGTGTATTTGTCGAGGGCTTCTTTTTCATTTTTGATTGTATCGCTTTCCTTTGTGATTTTTGGAGCTTCATAACAGTCATCACTTAAGCTAAGCTTTGGAAGCTCGTTGTCCAGGGCGTCCTTTACCTCGGCAAGGATGCTGTCATATATCGGCTTGCAGCCATTTTTCTCTTCAATCACATCGTATTTGCCGTCTTTTATCTCGATGTGGGCATCCTCCGGATTTTCAATGTAGTCATCACTGAAAATATCAAGAGCCTTGAGCTTTTCCGCCAAAGCGGCATCGTCATATTTGGACGAACCCTTTAGTGTATAGTTTTGAGCTTTGAAAAGACTGACAGGCCATGTAAAAGCATTCTGGCTTTTTAGGATTTGCTCCTCGTCACCGTTTGAGACATATTCATAGGAAAAATCAGGTCCCTTAAGTGAGAAGCTGTTGCCTTTTCTATCAGTGATTGTGAGCAGATAGTCGCGGCTTAGGGCTGTATTTTTTTCTATTGCCTCTTTTGCGGTTTTCCCTGCGTATTTTACAGAGTTAATCTTTGTGTTGAACAGATAGTGGCTGCTAAAATAAAAGGCAAAGCCAAGATAAACAGTCAAAATCACGCCAAGCACAACGGCGCAGGTTATAAGTACTTTTTTCTTCATGTAAATCGACCTCCTTGGAGATATGCTGTTGCTGCCCACACCGGGGTGTAGGCAGCAGCTAAAATCAGTTACATTTGTGAAGATGTGACACATCCATATAGTCAGGCAGACCATTCTTGTAGGCTACAGCGGTTTCTCCCTGAATAAGTGGCTTTAAGTATTCGATAAGCTCAGGCTTCACATCATTGCCAGCATCATTGATCCACTCTCTTGGCACAGACTTGGCCTCGTTTGCGATATCCTTGATAGCAGAATATGTGTATTCTACCTGATAAGGATCATTTGATATGCGCTTTAAGCATACCATTGATGCGGTCACACCCTCTGCTGCAATAGTGACACCCTTTTTACCCTGAGCAAAAGATTCCTCGATATCGGTTAATGATGCAAGATGTGAGGCACAGCGCTGGAGCACATTTACCTCTACTGAGCGAACCTTGACACCGATGTTTTCTTTCACAATGAACTCAAGAGCCTTTCCGGCACCGCTTAGCTGCTGGTGTCCGAACTGGTCGCATGAGGCATTTGATGATGTAATGTATGAGCCGTCTGCGTCATGTATTCCTTCGGATACGGCAACTATTACATTGTTAGTGTGCGCAAGGGCTTCTTTTATATCGGCAACAAATTTGTCCTTGTCGAAATCCACCTCAGGCAGATATATGAACTGAGGCGCTGTATTGTACTCATTACGTGCGAGAGCGGAAGCGGCAGTGAGCCATCCTGCGTCACGTCCCATGATTTCAACGATTGTCACACTCTTAACAGCATAGATAAAGGTATCATGGGCTATCTCAAGCATGCTTGATGCGATATATTTGGCGGCAGAGCCAAATCCCGGAGTGTGGTCTGTCATGCACAGATCATTGTCGATGGTTTTTGGAATCCCTATAATTTTCACATCACTGTTGATTTTTTTTGCATAATCGGATAACTTTAATACGGTATCCATCGAATCATTTCCACCGATGTAAAAGAAAGCCTTTACGGAGAGCTTATCAAACTGGTGGAAGATGTATACATATGGTGAATCATCATCTTGTAATCAGGGAGCTTGTGACGGCATGAGCCAAGATACATGGCAGGTGTGGTCTTAAGCTTTTCAAGATTAGCATCATCTGCAAAAATATCTGACAGATTTAGATAATTCTCATTTAATATGCCGAGTATTCCGTTTACGGCGCCATAGCAGATATCGTATTTCTCGGAGCTTTTTACTCCTGCGATGACTCCTGCAAGGCTTGCGTTGATTGCAACAGTTGGGCCGCCTGACTGGGCGACGATACAGTTTGACTGATTCATTGTAATCTCCTTATTGTGTATTTTAACTATTCTCTTCTGTAAGAATAGTTATGATATAATTTAAATGATGATTAATCAGATTACTACATGCTACGCATTCCCGTAATCTGACTACACCTCGAAATCCGCTAATTTCCTGCGTACCCGCAGCAAATTGCTACTTTCTCGGTGTAGTGCGGGTCACTAAGGTATACATCGAATTGCATGCAAGCATGCATCGATGATACCTTTTGACCTTTAATCATATAGATTGTAGTATCAAACATTATTTTTAGCAAGG
>ENA-OQMZ01000364-OQMZ01000364.1-human-gut-metagenome-genome-assembly--contig:-NODE-364-length-19762-cov-3.572956_pt1 | contig 19762 bp, 20 predicted proteins | sample MGYA00242621_ERZ504862 | MGnify/ENA primary metagenome ERZ504862 (study PRJEB26092, sample SAMD00036393) | human gut metagenome | host: Homo sapiens | study: EMG produced TPA metagenomics assembly of...
ACCCGATAGAGGCCGCTTATTATGAGGGCTGGTACATGATAAAAAATGTGATTAAGTACACAAACCTGAAAATAGTCCGGGGGGGGGGGTATGGAATGGAGGTAATTTATATTGCTTCGTTTGATATTCTGATCTTCCCTGAGCAACTGCATGAAGAACAACTGGAGGCTGCATGATGGCTTCCAAGTATTCTGTATTGATGTCAGTTTATCACAGAGAAAAACCAGAGTATTTGAAGCAAGCAATTGAGAGCATTCAAGCACAGACGTTCCCAACTGATGATTTCATACTGGTGTGTGACGGACCACTGAATGATGCGCTAGACAAGGTGATTGCTGCAAAGCAACAGGAGATGGGTACAATGTTGAACGTTGTTTGTCTCGCAAAGAACGCCGGACTTGGCAATGCACTCAATGAAGGCATCAAGCACTGTAAAAACGAGCTGATTGCTCGGATGGATAGCGATGATATTGCGTATCCGGATCGCTGTGAGAAGCAGCTTGCCGTGTTTGACGAGCATCCGGAAGTGAGCATATGCTCTGGTATTGTAGAGGAGTTTACTACTGATCCGAATACCGTCGATGCGAAGCGCGTGCCGCCGGAGACGAATGCAGAAATCGTAGAGTTTGCAAAGAAGCGTAATCCGTTTAATCACCCCTGCGTGATGTATAAGAAATCCGCAGTTGAAGCTGTTGGTTCTTATCAGGACTTCTATTTGCTGGAGGACTATTACCTTTGGCTCCGGATGCTAATGGCCGGATATCATGGGTACAACATTCAGGAGCCGCTACTCCACATGAGAGCTGGCTCGGATATGTATAAACGGCGTGCTGGTTGGAAGTATACCAAGACGCAGGCAAGGCTGTTTAAATTCATGAAAGAACAAGACTTTATTGGAGAATGGCAGTACATAAAGAGCTGTGTGATTCGTAGTGGGTCTGCGTTGGCTCCGAACTGGTTAAGGAAGTTTATGTTTGAGAAAGTGTTGAGGAAGTAAAGAAAGGAAACATATGCCAGAAATCAGCGTTATAGTTCCGGTTTATAAAGCAGAACAATATTTGGATAGATGTGTGAAATCTATCTTAGAACAAACATATCCGGATTTTGAATTGATATTGGTGGACGATGGCTCTCCAGATGGCAGTCCAATTCTGTGCGATAAATGGGCGGAGAAGGATAGCCGTGTGCATGTGATTCACAAAAAAAATGGGGGTGCAAGTTCTGCAAGAAATGCCGGTCTTGCAATCGCAAAAGGGAAATGGGTGTTTTTTTCTGATAGTGATGACTGGATTGATAACAAAGCATTAGAGACACTTTATAGAATGGTAAACGAATATGGTGTTTCGATGGCAATTGGCAGAATTCAGGTGGTTGAGGAAAATATAGATAGAAATGCTGCATTAAATGAAAACATTTACATGCTGTCTCGGGAGAATCTACTAGATAGGTTCTTTCGTGTGAACGGTGAACCGGATACACATAGTGTATGTGCAACACTTATAAGGCGAGATATTCTGGAAGATTATCACTTTATTGAAGGAAAAATGAACGAAGATGTTGAGGCTTGCTACTACCTTGCGAGAAAGTGTGAAGGCGCTGTTTATACGAGCAAACCTGTTTACTTTTACTTCAAGAACGTAGAGGGCGTAACAAATAGCGGTTTTAGTAAAAAGAAACTGGATTTATTAGATGTTTGGGATATTGTTCAAAAACAGGTAGAGCAGTTTACACCGGGATATAGTTATGCCTGTGAGATAAACTGCAAACGTGCAAGGTTTACCCTTCTGACACAAATGAGTTTAAATGGGTATGATCATCATGATCCTTTCATGGTTGAAACGAAGAGAAAACTAAAGAGAGAAGTAAGAGGAGCATTTTGGGAGTTAATGAAATGGAAGATGCCGATAAGCAGAAAGGTATTGTTGGTATGGGAGTGTATTTTTTGAAAAAGGCAGGCTGATATCGTGCTCGAAATAACAAATCTGAACTTTCTGATAATTTTTGCGGAAGGCATACTTCTTTCTTCGGAATTCAAAAAGAAAAATAGATCTCTACTAATGATCGTTAGTTTGCAACTTATTCTGCTGTTGGGTTTTCGTAGTAATTCAGTGGGAATTGACACAGAGACATATGTGACACTTTTTTCTTATGTTGAAGAAGGCGCAAATATTACCTATCTTGAAATCGGAAATCAAGTTCTATTGTGGCTTGCTGCTCATCTTTTCCATTCGTATACAGTAATGCTGACTATGTATGCAACAATTACGGTATGGTCAGTTTTTTGGGTAATACGGAAAGAATCAGATAATGCATTCTTTTCGATTATTATTTATGTGGGTTTTATGTATTACTATTGGGCCTTTAATGGGATGCGTCAGGCGGCAGCGATGAGCATTGCGTTGGTGGCAGTGCATTACTTACAGTGTGGAAAAGATAAACAATTTTTGATTTTTACCATTTTGTCTGCATCATTACATAAAAGTGCTTTGATTATTCTGGCATTTTGGCTGGTAAAGAAGTTGAAAATTCGAGTGAATAAAAATTGGGCGATACTGATTATAGCCTTATCAGGAATTGGCGTTCTTGCGGGTCCTGAAATTATTTCAGTCGGGCTGCTTTTGATGAAATCGTACGCAGAATATTTGGATAGCGGTTTCGTAGGAGCCGGAAATCTTTTCCATCCGATTCTTTTTATGATGATTTTCCTGTTTTTACTTTTGATAAAGAGTGAAATGAGCGATGCAAATCGTCTGTATCTGACAATGCTTGGCGTCGGGGTTGTTCTCTATTTTATTTCTGTAAGAATTCAAATTGTTAACCGGTTGACATATTATTTTACAATGCCGTTGATTATCCTGTTACCAAATATAATTGAGTCGCTTCAACCAGATAATAGGAAAGTGTCGAAAGTCATTTCCTACTTAGGAATCAGCCTGTATCAATTACTTTTGGTCTTACGAGGAGCACAGGGAATTACACCATACCGTTTCTTTTGGCAGTAATATAGCCGTACTAGATGGAGAAGTGTGTTATGAGGATATTTTATTTTTTAAAAAAAGGATTTCAATTTTACCCGCCTTGTCTGGCTCAGATTCTATTGCTAAATGATTTGGGTGTAGAGTTGGAAGTTTATCATGAAAAATTCGGATTTTATAAATCAATTGCTTGATAAGAGAGAAATAAGGCATCACGAATTGTCTTCCGATAATTTAATAAATGGAAAATTTCAATCTGTCAAAAAAATATTGGACTACCGTCAAGAAGCAAAACAAATCATTAGAAATATCCCGGATTCGGAGATTCTTTGGTTTGGAAATTGTGAATCTGTAATGACGTTAGGAAATATTTTGGATGGACGTAGATTTGTTGCATCTATTTTGGAACTGTACGATGATCAAAAATGGATCGACCATCTGCTTTTGAATATATTGCCCAAGGCGGAAGCTATCATCTGCTGCGAGAAACATAGAGCGGCTATTATGAAAAGCCGCTACCATCTGAAAAAGCAACCCTATGTTATGCCCAACAAGCCGTATGAAATAGAAGAGTCTGAAAAAAAACAAAGGAGAATACTCTAACGTTGATCCTGAGATATATAAGATAATGGATGAATGCAAGAATAAAAGCATTGTTTTGTATCAGGGAATTATATCAAAAGATCGTCCACTTTCTAATATTGCAAGGGCGTTGGCAGAAATCAATGATGGGAATGTTATCTTTTGGATTATGGGAAAAGGTGACGAGCAGGTTGTTGATGAAGCAAAGGGTATTTATAAAAACACCATATATCTTGGTTATGTCCCGAGCCCGCAACATTTGATTGTGACACAAGCGGCGCATATCGGAATTGCCAACTATGACTTTTCAAATTTAAATAATGTGTTCTGTGCACCGAATAAAATCTATGAGTATGCAAAATTTGGTTTGCCGATGTTGACTTCGGATAATGTTGGACTTGTAGAAACAGTAGGTGCTGCATGTGCGGCCTCGTGCGTAGATTTTACATGCATCGATGATATTGTTCGTGGGATAAAGAAAATTTTAGAGAACGAGCAGCTTTACAGAGAAAATGGCCGAAAATTCTATGCGGCTACAGATAATATGAAAATAATGAAACAGATTTGTGAGGAGCTTGAACATTTATGAAAAAAGTTATGCTGGTTTTCGGCACACGGCCGGAAGCAATCAAGATGTGCCCATTGGTCAATGAGCTGAAGAAGCGTAAAAACATTGAAAAGATTGTATGCGTGACCGGCCAACACCGGCAGATGTTGGATCAGGTGTTGGAAGCGTTTTCTGTTGTACCGGATTACGATCTTTCCATCATGAAGGACAAGCAGACGCTGTTTGATGTAACAGTCAATATTCTGGAACGAATCAAAACCGTTCTGGAAGAAGCAAAGCCGGATGTCGTACTGGTGCATGGTGATACATCTACCACCTTTGTGACAGCGCTGGCCTGCTTCTACTTGCAGATTCCGGTCGGACATGTGGAAGCCGGACTGCGCACCTATAACATTTACAGCCCCTACCCGGAAGAGTTCAACCGCCAGGCAGTGTCCATCATCAGCCAGTATAATTTTGCTCCGACAGAGTTGTCAAAGCAGAATCTTCTGAAGGAGGGTAAAGACCCGGACAGCATCTATGTCACAGGCAACACTGCAATTGACGCGCTGAAAACAACGGTGCGGGCAGATTATACACACCCCGAACTGGATTGGGCGAAAGACAGCCGTTTGATTATGATCACAGCCCACCGCCGAGAGAATCTGGGTGAGCCGATGCGGCATATGTTTAAGGCGATCCGCCGCGTGATGGACGAACATCCAGACGTGAAGGCAATTTATCCCATTCACATGAACGGTGGTGCGAGAAATTGCCAATGAGTATCTGGCGACGATGACCGAATCCACATCATTGAGCCGCTGGACGTGCTGGATTTCCATAACTTCCTGAGCCGTAGCTATTTGATCCTGACTGATTCCGGTGGCATTCAGGAAGAGGCTCCTTCTCTAGGTAAGCCGGTTCTCGTAATGCGTGACACCACCGAGCGCCCGGAAGGCATTGCCGCAGGTACACTGAAGTTGGTTGGTACGGAAGAGGAAACTATTTACAAGGAATTCAGTCGTCTGCTGTCGGACAAGGCAGAGTATGATGCTATGAGCAAGGCAAGCAATCCTTATGGCGATGGACATGCCTGTGAGCGGATTGCAGATATTTTAGAGGCATAAAACCACATACGAGGAAAACATGAAAACGCTTTCTGTAATTATACCAATTTATAATACACCCGAAGAATATTTTTCAAGGTGCCTTGCTTCCTTACAGTGTGCACATGCACATGAAGTTGAAATCATTGCTGTTGATGATGGTTCAAAGCCGGAGTTCAGCGCTAAAATCCAAAAGTTGATTGACAGTTCCCCGTTGGATATCCAATATTATAAAAAGGAAAACGGCGGACAAAACTCAGCCCGGGAATATGGCCTTGAACGTTCAGATGGACAGCATATCTTCTTTATGGATGCGGATGATTATGTCGATACGATTGTATTGGATAAAATCATTGCTCTATTGAAAAAATATCATCCGAAAGTGTTGGCATTTAATTATGATGTCCGTTCACCAAATGGAGTTCTTCTGGAAAAGCATGATCGTTGGCTCAAAGAATACAGTGAAGCGAGTGCGAATACCGGTTTGTTGTACAGCGATTCGTTATGTATGCAGATTTATGAGCGCAGGGCGCTTTGTGAGTGCGGGATTCACTTAGTACAGGGAGTAAAAATCGGAGAAGATTTTGCATCTGCAACGGCAATTCTGGCAACAATTGGGGAAGAATATACCGTTGGTGAGTGTTTATATCATTATGTAAGGCGGCCAGGAAGTACATTGCAGAGTCCGCCTAAGGATTCAGCGCTTGACATCGTGAGGGCATTTGATGCAGCACTACAGCAACTGACTGAACCCATACAAACAGAATATCACGACGAGCTAGAGTGGCTGGCAATTTTGCATATATTGGTTTACAACTCTATCCGTATTCTGGAAAGCTTCGACGGAAACAAAGAGGCGCTCCGAAAAACACGTGAATGGGTCGAAGAAAAATATCCAAATTGGCGAAGAAATCACTATTTGAGAACAGAGACTATCGTAAAAAGCATCTCGTTCCAATTAATAAAGAACGATCATATTTCTCTGTGGACGATACTTCGCAAAGTGAAGAGAAGCATCAGAATATTCATCAAACAATAATAACTAAACCATGAATGAACGAAAAAAAGGCGCAATATTATCCTATATACAGGTGTTCCTGAGCGTAGTTGTCAGTATGATCTACGTCCCAGTTCTCCTGCACTTTCTCGGACAAAGTGAATACGGATTGTATCAGATCGTCGGCTCATTCTTTTCCTATGTCACTGTTTTCGAGTCCTGTGTGTCGGCCGGTATTCTAAGGAACTACTGCAACGCCTTGGGGCGCTGCGACCATGAAGAAGCCGCTGTGACCCTGTCGATGGCAAGAAGCATCTATCGGTTTCTGACAATCATTCTGGATCTGGTCGGAGTTTCCGTGGTGTTTGCCTTCCGGAGCTTCTACGCAGGTTCATTCAGTACCTCAGAGCTGAACGAAAGCATTGCCATTCTGATCCTTCTGTTCGTAAATATGACTTTCACCTTGCAGGGTTCGGTTTATCTGACTGTGCTTACCGGGCATGAGAAGTACACCTTTTTGCGGATATTATCCATCCTGATGCAGGTCATCCAACCGCTTCTGGTCATTTTGTGCGTCAGCCGGATCCCGTATGCGATCACAGTCTCGGTGGTGATCGTCCTTCTGAACCTCCTGACCATTGGAATTCGGTATGGCTATGTGACCCGAAAACTAAAAATCCAGATCACAAAACAGCCCAAAGATTCCCGGATCGTGAAGAGCATCCTCGGCCTTTCTGCGGCCATCCTGCTCGGAAGCATTGCGGATCAGATTTTCTGGAAAACAGATCAGATCATTCTGGGACGAATGTTCAACACCGCAGTCGTTGCAGTTTATTCTGTCGGTGCTCAGATTTACATGATGTATATGCAGTTTGGCACACAGGTCTCAGGTGTTTTCTATCCCAGAGTCAGCGCCTTGTATCAAGAAGAAAACGGTCTGCAGAAAGTATCGGATTTGTTCATCCGGATAGGACGGATCACCTTCTACATCATTCTTCTGGTTTTATCCGGCTTCATCGTTTTCGGGCGTGAATTTCTGCTGCTGTGGGTCGGAGAAGGCTACGAAGAAGCCTATTGGGTTGCAATTATCGTTATGCTTCCATTTTCTATCGATCTGGCGCAGAATCTCGGGCTTTGCATTTTGCAGATCAAGGGGCAGTACGGCTTCCGTGCAAAGATTTATTTCCTGAGTGCTGTCCTTAACATCCTGACGACCATTTTTTTTACAAAATGGATTGGAATCATCGGCGCTGCACTTTCCACTAGCATTTCGATGTTCCTGACCAGCGGCCTGATCATGAACTGGTACTTTCAAAAACGAGCCGGTCTCGACATCCGGAAATTCTGGAAGGAGACTCTGCCCATTATCATCGCCACACTTTTGCTGACCACTGGGGCGCTCCTGCTCAAGCATTTTCTGGTATCTGAGAGCGCTGGTTCCTTCCTGACGTTCGGGTTGGAAGTTATTCTTTACACCACACTCTACGGCATCGTCATGCTTAAAATCGTGGCAGACCGTTCCGAAAAGGAACAATTTCTTCAAATTGTCACAAGCTTGACCCTCACTCTAAAACGAAAATAAGTGCCCACCTAACGAAACCACATGCTTTTTAACATTGGGGGTTGTAATGCCGGGTGGCATTCGATTTGGACATCTGCCGGATATAGCGATTTTGACCCACCCGGAGTGCCTCAAGCAGATGCAGCCTTGGGGAAATCTCGTCTGGAAAAACTTTGCATAACAACCAAAATGGGGCATCCGATTTAAACGTCGGGTGCCTTTTTTCTTTGTGGCAACGTGTTTTCTCTGAACAGCCACCATATTTTGTCCTGGACTGGGGAGAACAGATAACTCTTCCCTTCAGCCGGAATGACCCCCGGCTCCAGATTTTCAACCACCCCCACCCCACTTCTGACTACCTCTGACTTCCGCCAAACAAAAGCCAAGCATATCATACGCAAATCGTACAATACACTGGCCATTCCGGTTATTCTCTTATCCGGCTTTCTGCGTGAGCCACTTTTCCACTGTCTCCATGCTGAAGCCAATCGCTCTTGCAATCTGCTCTATCGTCAGACCCTGCTCATAGAGGTTCTTCGCCGTCATCTGAGCCTGTTCTTCCCGACCCTCTGCATGACCTTCTGCACGGCCTTCTGCATAGCTTTCATCTCGCAGATTTTCCATCACTTTACACATTTCGCTCACTCCCTTCGGATTTTCCTTCAGATACCGGGTCTTCTCGGCAAGGATCTCAAAATTCATATCATCGGCACTGGTACAGTTGAAGTCGTGCATCAGCTTGCCAATGTCAGAGTCATCCCGATATTCACCGTTTACATACAGGACTAAACCGGAATGTCCTACTCCATCCGCAGATGCCGCCACACCGCAGGACGACATTACATGATATTTAAAATAAGATGTTCAGATACTTTTCTGCTTCTGTGCGGATGATCTGCAATCATCTTCATATCCCATGACTTTGCAAATGTAAAAAGCTTCCCGATAGCGTTCGACACTCTCCTCCTTTTTCCCAAGAAAGAAGTCACATTCAGCTTCGATTTCCAAACACGAGTGAAGCACCTGATAATGTCCATATTTTATACATGCTTCTTTTCCGTATCTTGCCACCTTTGCGCCTTCCTCATACTTTTGCGACAAATCCAACGATCTGGCAAAATTATACAAAACCAAGGGAAGCATCCTGTTTGAAGTAACCGTTTCCGGAAGATGCCTTCTTATATATTGAAGCAGTCGATAGAAAATATCGGCTGCTTTTTCATTGTCACCGCTCAAAGAATACGCATTTCCAATTTGATTGACCAGTTTCATTTCATCCAATGTAAAGAGAAAGTCTTCAATTTTGTCCAGTTGAAAATCCGGTATGGTCATCCGAATGGCTTGCAACAACATTTGAATCCGCTCGTCATTTGAATATCTTTTATCCAATCCTCCCAAAAGGACTTTCGATCGAAGAATAAACTGTTGTGTGATTTGATCATCCGGCTTTACAATTTTCTCAAGCCGACTTATTTTGTCAAAGCCCTCCTCAACGCACTTTAGCGCATTACAGGAAACAATTTCCTTCTTGAGTGCTTCTATTTCCAGTTCTTCCGGTGTTACCAACGCATAATATCGGTCATCCGGCAGACCAAGGCGCTGCAGAATCGCATTGATTCGGTTTCGGCTGGGGGTCTGTTTTCCGTTTTCAAATCTGGACAATGTAACAGATTCACAAATGCCTGCACAAACCTGCTCCTGTGTCAACCCGAGATCCAAACGCCGCTGGCGGATATACTCCCCCAATTTGTAATTCTGCATTTAGCAACTCCCTCCAAACTTTAGTATTGCCATAATTGTAATATACTAGGTTTTGTACGTGTGTGCAAGCGTCTCTTGTGCAAACCTGTCGTCCCATGTAATTTTTTATTACACCAGACGATATGGTCAATTGAAATCTTTTGTGATAAAATACAGAAACAGCAGATGAAATGCATTCTAAGCTCTTTGACATACGCATGGAGGAAACAATGATACACTATCTGAAAAAGCAATGGAGGCTCAGTACCCTCACCTGCTTGTTTGCCATCATCGCCTATGGTGCTCAGGCTCTGATTCAGCTTGCTTGATGAAGATTTTTGATGCCGTGGTATTGCTGGATCTGCGGAGTACTATCTTTTGGACGGCAGTTGATCTGACCTGCTGGGGAGGCTATTTTCTTTTTACTGCTTTACAGGAGCATTGTCAGGCCAAAACAATTCGCGCTTTGAACAATACGGTGCGAGATGGGCTGTATCACTCCTTCCTGCGCAAGAGCCATACCGATTTTCATCAGTCCGACACCGGAGAATATCTCGCCCGGCTGACCAATGATATGAAGCAATTAGAACAGCTTGCGTGGATTCCCTTCTTCGGCTGTGTAGGCAGAATTGCGCAGATCGTGTTCAGCATTTTGGGACTTGCCTTTTTGCATTGGTCGTTGGTTGTTTTTTCCGTGATCACAGCAGTTGTTCTTTGGCTTTCCCCAAAACTGTTCCAGAAGAAGCTGGAACTACTGGGGCAAAGCTGCGGTGTGCAGCAGACTGCCGCCATCAACCATTTGAAAGACCTTCTGACAGGCTTTGACGTACTCCAGTTTTTTGGCAGAGGAAATCTCTTTCTCCAGCAGGGAAATAGGATCAGCGATGACATCGAAAAGCCCAGTTGCCAGCTGAGCTATGAAAAATCTCGCATGGAAGCGTTGATTGGCTTTATCAACGTCGCACTTCAGCTCGGCTCGCTTGTGCTGATTGCTGTGCTGACCAGCATGGGACTTGTCACCACAGGCACACTTGCAGGTGGTGTCAATCTGATCGGAGGCGTGGCAAACGGCTTTAACAGTTTGGCCGGTTTGCGTCTCTCCCTCTCAGCCAGCAAGCCTTACTTTGGCAAGCTGCCAACGGTCGATACTGATTCCAAATCGGAAGAGGTTGCTTCTATGTCACCACTGAAAGCCTCCATTACGGTAGATAGAGTTTCTTTCGGCTATGATGAGAAAAAGCCCATCCTGAAAGATGCCTCCTTCCGCTTTGAAAAGGGCAAAAAGTATGCCCTGACAGGCCCCTCCGGCTGCGGAAAATCCACTCTGCTCAAGCTGCTTTTGGGCTGGCTGCCGGACTATACCGGTACGATTTCGTTTGACGATGTGGACATTCACACCGTTACACCCGCTCAGCTCCAGCAACAGATGAGTTACATTGAGCAGAATGTGTTCCTGTTCAATACTACGATTCGGGAGAACATCACACTGGGTGAAGATTTCTCGGAAGAGCAGCTGCATGCGGCCATTCAGGGCAGTGCCCTTGCCGCAGATTTGGCCGCCATTCCCGATGGCCTTGACACCGTTGTAGGTGAGGATGGCAGTAATCTTTCCGGCGGTCAGAAGCAGCGTGTCGCCATTGCCCGTGCCCTGATTCACAATCGCTCCATCCTGCTGGTGGACGAGGGCACCAGTGCGCTGGATCAGAAAAACGCCGACCTTGTGGAAAAGAGCCTGCTTACCAATCCCGACCTGACACTGATCCTCATCAGCCACCACCTGTCGGCAGCGCGCCGTGCGCAGTTCGACCGTGTGTATGAGCTGGCACCTGTAACGCAATGATCGCCCTGTAATTTCCCCTCAAATCATAAATACGCCCTGCATGCCGACCAGTGCCGGTGTGTGGGGCCTTTTGCAGTGAAACTGAAACGCTCCACAAGGCTGCTCATATCCTGACCACCAAGGACAAGCCTGCCGATTGCACGGACGACCCCTTCCTTGTGGAGAAGATGTGTGCCGAGTTGGATGGCCGATGCATAGTAGTTCAGCGTAGTTGAGGTCTGTGCGTGTCCAAGCCGCCCAGAGACCGTTGTGATCGGAACGTGGGCCGCGATCAGGATGCTGGCATTCGAATGGCGGAGGCTGTGGAAGTGAATTGATGGGAGATCGTGTGCTTCCAGAAACTTCGGGAACCAGGACGAGATGATATCCGGGTCCATCGGCTCTCCATTCCATTTCGTGAATAGCATATCATTATCCACCACTTTGCCATTTTCCAGTGTGACCTTGCGCACCCACGCTGAACCGATCCGAAACCTCTCCGCTTTCTGGTATCGCTGGTACTCCTGCAGCAGTTCCACGCAATCCGCTCCAATGCGCAGGCATCTCTTGCCTCGTCTGGTTTTCGGTGCGTTGAACACAAGGCCTATCCCGGGGATGGACTGGACTGTTCGCTTGATGGAGAGCGTCCCCTTCTCAAAGTCAATGTCAGACCAGCGCAGGGCACAGATCTCACCCCGCCGGGCACCAAGCAGCAAGGCCAGCTGAGTGATCACACTGTACTGCGGCGGTGCATCCGAGAGAGCATCCAGCAGCGTTGGAATCTCTTCCTCCGTCAGTACCCGAATGTCGATTTCCTCGACTTTGGGATGTTCTGCACGGGAGCACAGGTTCTCGTTGATCAATCCCCACTGGACACCTTTCTTAAAGATGCTGGAGAGCATGGCCTGGTATCGAATGACGCTGTTGTTGTTCAGCTTCCCGTCCTTTTTGGTATGCTCCACAAACGCCTTTGAGAAGGCCAGTCCCACTGCAGCGGACACCTTTTCCGCCATCTTTCGGCTGACGTTCTTACCTGCATAGACCATCCGCATGGTGTCCTGACCGATCCCGGCCTGTTTCGCCAGTTCACCCGGGTTCACGTGGGAGCAGCTTCAGAAGGCTTTCGTGGCGGTGTAGGTGCTGTCCCGGCGAACACCCTTTTCTTCCAGATTGTTGTAGAACGCCATCACGTGCGCCGGTTTGATCTTGGACACCTTGAGATGCCCGAGTCTGGCACTGATCCGGCCTCGCATCCTTCTATAATCGTAGAGCGTCTTGGCCTTCAGCTGCTTGTTGGCGTATTCCTCAAACCAGCGGTCGATCAGGTCATCCAGCAGCATGTCTGAGTCCAGCACGAGGCCGTTCGTGACCTGCTGCGAATCCTCTCTGACCGGCTCTCCCTGTGCGAAGAACTGGGCCAGCGTGTCCATGTTGATCAACAACTTTCGGCTTGAGATGGCCGTGTAGCAGATCTTGCCCGTTCGACAGAGCTTGCGGACGTATTCGGGTGTCACGTTGAACCGTGCGGCGGCGTTTTTCACGCTGGCATAGTGGGATAAGGGTTCAGAACAGTTTAGAGTCCCCTCAGCCCGCCAGATGCCCCCACGTCATTCATTTTTAATTAAATCCTCCGGCAGGTGCTCCGGTATGCGCACAAAGCCCCTTTGAAGCTGTCGCATTTCTGTCGCACTTTTCAAGCCCCGCCGGGCGGATATAACAAAAAGAAACCCACGATTCAAGCCGCATTTGAAACGGTGAATCGTGGGTTTTCTTTTGGTGCGCTCGAGGGAACTCGAATCCCTGGCCCTCTGATTAAAAGAGCCCACCGGCAGAACACTCTGATTTTAGAAGTTTCGAGTTTTCGTTGTTTTTGAGCAAAGCATCGTGATTTTCAGCCCGGCAATTTCTGCACCCTTTGTCGTATTTTGCAAGTCAGAGTGCCCATTGCATCCCTTGAAACCGTGCAAAAACAGTGCAGAAACCGTGCACTTACTCTGGGACAAATGAAAAATAATGATTTTTGATCCATGACTTGGTGGCGGTTTGAGTGACCACAAAGGTAAATCTAATATACAGGAAGAAGAATGCCCACTCGTCTGAGGAGTTCTCAGGGGAGTGGGCATTTCTACGCGGGTGGTTAATATAATTTCGATTATGATAATTCAAATTATATTAACTCGTTCCAATAAAATATTAGTTCTGCCAATATTTCGGTTTGCAAAGCGATTTTACTTTCTACTTTCTTATAAACTGATACACTCCATATTGCGGAGATTCGACAATGCCAAGACGACGGAGATCCCGGATGATGGCATTGGCACGAGAAATCTTCACATCGAAGAATTGAGCCACATTGATGGAATGAAAAGAATATTCGTATCTGTATCTTTTGAAAAGCCCCAAAGTTTTCTCTTTTGTTCTGCTTCCAAAGCTAGTCTCATTCAGCTGAATTTTGAAATTGGCTACCTCGCTGTCCATATCCTCTTTTTCTGAGGTTGCCACTTTTTTCTTGGGAAGTTGCCACTTTTAGGGTCGAGGTTTCCACTTTTTCTTGCGGGGTTGCCACTTCTAGGGTCGAGGTTGCCACTTTTTTTGAAGAAGTCGATACTTCTGCAGGTTGAGTCTCCACACTTTCCATACTGACCTGTGCCGGAGTCGCGACACTTCTATTCGGCAGTGTGACGATAAAGAAATCCGAATCTGAGTAGAAAGTCGGCTTCTGGCTACTTCCACATAAGAGTTCAGGATGCGGTCAATGCCGCTGCCACGGCGCTCCATAAAGCCAAGCCGTGAGAACACATCCGAGATCACCTGATTGCGCCGCATAGACGGAATATGCCGGATATCCATATCCTGCACCCTGCGGCCATTCATCATGCCGCCCGGTGAAGTGATTTCCAGCCGATCATCGAACACTTCCACATGAATCTCCGAACCAAGAATCTGATAATTCCGATGGATCAGCGCATTGACCAGCACCTCACGAACGGCCTTATACGGGTAATCACTGCGTTCTTCGCGGGTCATACCACGGATGCTCCACGGGTTTTTGCTGTTGTTGCGAACAAAATCTTCCGCATTTTGCAGCAGCGTGATCAGACTTGCACCCTGAAATTCCTTGTCATCCAGAGCATCTTCTTCAATGCTGCCCTTGTAGTTGCCTTTCCAGCGAGTGCAGAAAATACGGGATTGCTTCAGAACGCCCTGATCGCAAAGCAGCAGGCCGCCATTCGTGATTTGTCCATCATCTGTTACCAATCCTGCGGAGGGCAAGTCTTTTTCAAGGTCGAAATCCTCTTTTTTCAAATTCTTAAACGTCGCGGCCAGCAGTGTAAAACTGACATCACCCACTCGATAAGAACTGGGCAGGGCATCAAAGGTCTGGTTCATGCCTTGCAAAATCAATTCGTTCAGTTCCCGTGAGGTGGCTTCTTCGGACTGGTCGCCATGCCGCACATAGGCCGTATGGGAACCGTCAAAGGCATAATAATATGGATACGCCGGGCCGTCCTGTACTTCCAGATCAACGCAGGACTTGCCCTCTATTTCGACCTCCCGCACCCGATAGCGCGGCGTAGGGTCAATGCGGACCTTGATAAGTTCCGTCAATCTGCTCACCACAGCCTGCGGATTTTCCAATCCTACGACCTCGCGCGGCTCATTCTTTACGCCAAAAATCAAGTGTCCGCCCTCGGTATTGGCAAAGGCCGACACCGATTTCAGCCAGCTGCGCGGCTTTTTCTCTTCAAGGCGTTCCTTGTAATCAACATGAGAGGCTTCAATGTAATGGTCGAGGGGGAAAGGCATGGTATCACCTGCAATTCGGTTCAATATCGTTCAAGCGTATTATACCGTATTTTATTAGTACATTCCACCACTTTATGCAGTCACATGGGTGGCATTCTCTTTCACCGAATTGATTGTCTCCATCAGCTCACTGCCTGTTTTGCCATCAAACAGGCGGGTAAACAGAATGGGCTGGTCAAAGGGTGGTTTCATCAACACCGCTTTGCTTTCCACATAACCGTTCTGCTCGATGTAATGAATAACCTTCTGAACAAACGCGATCTGCTTTGCATTCAGCGATTCGTTGTTGATAAATTTTGAAAACGCCTGCATGGCAGCATCGTGGTCCAGCTTTGCCACTTTACGCACCAGCAGACCAAATGGGGTATCCCGAAACTCCCGTGCATAGTCCTCTTTGCTGCCCAGCTCACAGGTGAAGATATGTTCCAGCTCGGTATAGTCACCCCGGGAAAGCGGAATGTTCTGAGTCAGCTTGTGGATGGCCAGCGTATCGCTGCGGTGCTCCATGATGTAGCGGTTCACACGTTCCCGGTACTCGCCAAAATCGTAGCCGGAATCCAGCGTTTTGCCCTCGGTCTGTTCCAGTACCGGGTCGGCAAGGGCCGTGTAGACAGGCTTTTGCCCCTCGCCGCCCTCCACCAGAAACTTGATGAGTTCCCGCAGCTCCTGCCGCATTTCCTCAAAGTGGAGAAGATCATGCGAGGTCAAAATTCGTCTGTCTGCACCTCCCGGATGAGGGCAGCTTTGCCTGCACCTGCGGGATGGTAGCCTTCCCTTCCACATTGCCGCTGTGCTGCGCAGCTGTTTCTGGGCGCGGCCCAGTCCCGGCAGACCTTCCAGTTCACAGAGCAGCAAGCCATACACAAAGTTATCGAACCGCTTGGCGGCTTCATCTTTGTCGTCCAGCGAGATGAGCGGTGCAACCTCTTTCATCAAGGTGCCTTTGTCCGTTTCGGTCAGGCTGACAAAGGCTTCCGGCTTTTGATAGTGTTCCACGGCCTGTCGGTGCAGCCGCACGGATACCAGCTCCGGGTTCAGCGCTCCCACCTCGGCACGGCAGGTCTCCGTTAAGATCTTGCGCCAGTTCTGGTATTTTTCGTCCGCATAGGCTCCATCCTGCAGCGCGGCGGCGATCCGCACCTGCTTGCAGAAAATGCTCTCGGACAGGCTTTTGGTGTCCGCGCTCTCGTAGCCGTTGGGTTTCTGACGGAAAAATTCAAAGTTGCCGCAGTAGTCAAAAATCAGAAACCGCCGTTTGCCCGTATATTCGCCGTCGATGGCATCCACGCAGGCAAGGGATGGGCAGAGCCGTGTACCACGGCCGATCATCTGCCAGACTTCGTTTTGCTGCGTACTTTTTTGAAGAACACCAGATTCGCGCACTCCGGCACATCGATGCCCGTGTCCATCATATCAACCGAGACCGCAATAAACGGCGGCTTATTCGGCTGTTTGAAGTCGTCAATGATGGACTGTGCATAGGTGTCATCGCAGACCACCCGCTGGATGAATCCCGGGTACTGGGTCTCCAGCTGCGGGTAGAGCTTGCCAAAGCGCTCCCGGATAAACTCCGCGTGGCGCTTGTTCTGGGCAAAGATGATGGTCTTGCCGATGCGGTCGCCGCCTGCCGTCTGGATGCCCCGTTCCATCAGGTCTTGCAGCACCGTGTCCACGGTGTTGGCGTTAAAGATGAACTTGTTCAGCTTTTCGGACGGGATGAAGGTGGGCAGGGTGTCGTCCTCGGCAAAATCGTCCTCGTAGCGCGCCTTATCCTCCGGTGAAAGCTGATCGTAGTGGATGCCCTCTTCGGTGAATTTCGTCTTGACCTCGTAGTTGTAGTAAGGCACCAGCACATGGTCGGTGTAGACCGCCGTGTCGTAATCGTAGGCGTAGGTGGGGATGCCGTGCTCCATCTCGAAAAAGTCGTAGGTGTTGCGGTCCACGTCGGTTTTCGGGGTGGCGGTCAGACCCACCAGAATCGCATCGAAATAATCAAAAATGGCGCGGTATTTCTTGAAAATGCTGCGGTGGCTTTCGTCCACGATGATGAGGTCAAAGTGGGCGGGCGAAAACAGCGGCACGCCGTCTTTGGTCTTGGCGTTGTCGATGGCGTTGAGCATGGTGGGATAGGTGGAAAACACGATGCGCGCGGCCTTATCGTCCTTGGAGGAGCACAGGTTGCACAGCGACTGGTCCGGCAGATACTTTTTGAAGTCGTCCATTGCCTGCTTGACCAGTGCGGTGCGGTCGGCCAGAAAAAGCACGTTGGTCACATGACCGCCCCGGCTCAGCACATCGGTCAGGCTGGACGCGGTGCGGGTCTTGCCTGTGCCCGTTGCCATGACCAGCAGATTGCGCCGGAAGCCCTGCGCGATGTGGGCGCAGACTGCCCGGATGGCGTTTTTCTGATAGTAGCGGTCGGTGATTTTATCGTCAATTTCGATGGTGTCCAGCGGTTTTTTCTCGGTGCGGCGGTTCACCAGCTTCTGCAAGTCGTCCTTGCAGAACACCCCGCTCACGACACGCTGCGGGCCGCTCTGCTCATCCCAGAAATAGGTGGTGTAGCCGTTGGTGGTAAACAGCATCGGACGGCGGCCAAACTTCTGCTCCAGACAGTCTGCATAAAGCTGAGCCTGCTTGCGCCCGATGTTGGGGTCTTTGGTGCTGCGCTTGGCTTCAATGACCGCCAGCGGCAAGCCGTCCTTGCCCATCAGCACATAGTCCGCATAGCCCTTCTGCCCCAGCACGCCGTTCATGTTGTCCACTTCGTACTCGGTGCGCACATCGGCGTCCGGCCCGGTGAATTTCCAGCCCATGGCCTTGAGGTCGATGTCGATGATCTTCTGCCGCGTCTCGGCCTCGGTCAGGTCGGCGGCGGTAAAACTGCGGCTCTGCTGGTTCTGCTGTTTGCTGGCCGTGTACGCCGTCGAAAGGCTCTCCACCTGCTTGCGCAACGCTTCCAACTCGGCATCCTTCTGGGTCAGCAGACTTTCCTGCTCCCGGATCTTCTTTTCGTCCAGCGCTACCTTTTCGCCGGGGATGGCTGTTTCATCAAAGGAGCGCTCCACATAGTCCGTGCCGTAGCAGTAATCCACCCACTGGATGAAACCGAACAGTCCCCGCAGGCTGAACACTGCATCCGCCGCCGACACGCTATGCCCTGTATGTACCGCCAGATTGCCCGCCTTCACGATGCTGGGCAGCACGCTCCACACGTCCCGGTCCACCGCGAACCGGAAGCTCGGCTCATGCAGCAGGGATTGCAGGTTGTCCTTGTAGGGCATCGTGATAGTCTTGTCCGCCGCATACACCCACTTCACCGCCAGCTCCAACGCCTTCCGGCACCCCACCGCGCACATCGCCGGGGAGGTGGAGAACACTTTCTCGGCCTCGATGGCAGCAAACGCAAACATGGAATATTCAGGTTTGGTGGCAAGATAGGAGAAGTTGGACATGGGAAGGCTCCTTTCAACTTATCTCACGAAAAATCGTATGATATAGTTTCTGTAAAATTAATAGAATCTGCATCATTTGCAATTAGCATTCTAACCGTTTCAAACAAAAGTGACATTGCCATAAATGATGTTCCAGAAAATCGTTCATAATCATCTAATGTTTCAACTGTTAAATCACAATTACTTATTGCAAGCTCTCCATGAACGAATTTTGATCGAAGCGAATACATTTTCTTTATTTCATCTTTTGAAATCATTGGAAAAATTTTATTTATTCTTTTTTGCAGTGTGTAAGAAATTCCAGATTTTCCGGGAGAATAAATGCTTTCCAATCCAATGATAGAATAAATCAGTCCCTCATGATATTGACGGTTAAATACATATGTGAGTGCCGAAAATGCACTTGGGGATTTATCACGATTTCCACATAAACTTGTGTGATTTTTAATCCACATCAATGCTTTCTTATAGCTTACATCAACCTTTTTTATTGTTTTGTATTCTTTTAGTAGTTCCAATTGGAATTATTTTCTTTGTACATAATTTTCGTCTTGAATAATAAATTTCATTGATATACACTTCTGTATTCCACACATGCATATGAGGTTGTGTAAAAACAAAAGCCATTACAAGTGCCAGATTTAATTTTGCAATGTATTCTTCATAAAAACTATCAAAATAATCCCACTCACACTCTGAAGCATCGCAGTTCGGAAAGATGATTTTATTAGTATCAAGATCAACATTAGAAGATATTATCATATCAAACGTCATTGCCGCTTTATAACTACTATGCATTTCCAGCAAATTTTTATACTCGTTTTTTAATTTATCATCCGTTGGATTTTGTTTTACTTTTTCTTCTGCTTCTTTTAGTTCTATGTTTTTCTCATAATGTGGAATGATAATCGCTTTCGATGTTATATCAACCATTTCATGGTATATATTCCATCGAAATGACAAGTCATCCACACATTTCTCTATAGCATTTTTAAACCCTTCCGTATCCTCATCACCTTGAATAATGTGCATTGTTATGGCTATTCGCGTCATATAATCCTCACTTGCTCTCATATTCATATGATTGACACTTAATAATCTTCCGTCACGCTGCGCCGTCGCCGACCTCCTCCAAAGAGGGACGGCTTTGACCTTGGCGGCCACTTAGTTAGG
>ENA-OQMZ01000365-OQMZ01000365.1-human-gut-metagenome-genome-assembly--contig:-NODE-365-length-19698-cov-3.364877_pt1 | contig 19698 bp, 25 predicted proteins | sample MGYA00242621_ERZ504862 | MGnify/ENA primary metagenome ERZ504862 (study PRJEB26092, sample SAMD00036393) | human gut metagenome | host: Homo sapiens | study: EMG produced TPA metagenomics assembly of...
CAATCGCTGAATTGAGCGTTGAAACCATATCTCCCCAGCAGATAAAGAAGTTATCCTATTATCTCGACAACTGGGACAGCATAGATTTTGACGACAAAAGAAAAGCCGCCGATGGTTTGATCTCTACAATCAAGGCACCAGCGACCGTGTTCAGATAGAGTGGAAAATCTGATATTCCGCTCTATCGCCCCTCATTTCTATTTTATCTCGTTTGTACCCCTTGTACACCGATGTTTATCTTCTTCTTGTATATTTCTTAGAAATTGTTCTTTATCCATATCTTCTCCCACAAAAAGACCTCATGCCTTTTTTAATCGACATGAGGTTTCAATACATTATAAATCCGTTCTATTATCACATCGATTTCAAACTGTTATTATATTTGTATCAATTATTCAACATATACACCCAATTATTGATACTTTTCCACACCTTCAATACTTATTTTCTCATCATAATCAAAAACAATTCCCACGCTATATCTTGCTCTTGTAATTGCAACGTAAAATTGAGACTTTGTTTTCGGTTGCAATGTCTTTGAATGGTCCTTCATCCAGCTTCTCATTGTTCCAGTTGGATAAATCAAGACTCTATCATATGTTAATCCTTTAGCCTCACCCATATTTATTACTGCATATCTATCATTCACTTTTACTGTTCTCTTCTCCCTAAGTTGCATTGGCTTAAATTCTTCTAAATATGCATCAACATCATCTGGTCTTACTAAAAAAACTCCGTCATGCCCTGTAACCGCAAATTGCTTTGTTCCAGTTTCACCATATTCTTCATACAACTGCGATGAATATGAACAAATACTTTGGTTATTTCTGTAAGAATCATTCAAAGTCTCTTTATCAATAATGCAACCTGGTTTTTTGCACTCAGTTTTAATAAATTCTTCTATCTTACCATTTGCATATTTCTTATACTTTGCTTCGTTATGCGTATGATATGTTACCTGTCTGGGGTCTCCTACCATTGTCACATCACACTCCGCTTGCAACAGACTTTTTATGATGTCTAAATCATATCCCGCTAAATCTTGAATTTCATCTACATATATCTTAGGATAAATCCTGCTAATTCTTTGCGAAACTCTGCCTTTAGTTTCCTTTTCACAACGGCATACAAATTTTGCAATCTTATCTGAATACATTTTCATCCCATCCGTGAAATAGAATTTTCTATAGTCATCTTCTGCAAAATATACCGGACCATATTTCCCATCATATTTTTTCCCAGACTTTTCATTGACTAATATCATGCCGTTAATCTTATCATCTAAGACCACTCCCTGAAATGGTCGAACCCCGTGCTGCAAAAGAAAAGAGTACCATGTTTGTATGGTAACATTATGCGGAACAAAACCATTGAGTTCTACAATTTTTTTTCGGATTTCCAATTCATTAGCAATAGTGTATGTTGTTATTAATACACTGTCCGATTGTTGCATCGCTTGTCTGACCAAATATGTAGTTTTACCAGATCCTGCAGCCGCAATTATCAATCTATTTACCATCTGATAGCCTCCAAAATATATTCCGGTATTTCTATCTGTTCAGAAGATTCGAATATTCTCAATGCGCATTCTGTTTTGTTATGCTTCATAAATTTCCTCAAATCATCCTCATTTGTATAATCAGTACCGAAAATTTGATTTAACTTATCTAAGCCATTAACTTTCAGCAGTTTCGGTTCCAAAGTATTGTAATTATAATCACTCTTGCCAATCTTAAGTGTCCCTGTATCCACAACGTCATCAACACATATCTTTATATATTCTTTCCGCTTTGCACCTATATAATTTGCATACTTTTTGTTAATAGCTGCCATATCACCATCGTTATCTGTAACAACTGCAATTTTTGTTTGAATACAATCTGCAATCTCAAGGAAACGCAAAAATGATACACCCACGGAAATCACTTCTATTCCATCCTCTATCGCAAACGCCCATCATTAAGTTGCATATATGCTTTCTGAATCACCAGTCATCCGAATCTCCTTCACACAAGATGGTTTTCTTACATAAAATCATTCGTAACGTATCATAACCAGCCACCTTCTTAAAGAAATTATATGTATCTTCCGGCAACTCAGAAAATCTTGTAATTCTCAGGTTATCAAGCAGCATCACTTTTCCTAACCCTAACTTATTTGCGACGAAACTACTATGCGTTGAAATAAGTATTTGTTTTTCTGCATATTGTTCCGAAATACATTTAATCAACTGATTCAATCTTGTATGTGACAAATGATTTTCTGGTTCTTCTAACAAAATAATACTTGCATTTTGCGAAGTACGTTTTGCTAATGCCAGTTCTGTCTTAACAACACATTGCTCTCCTTTTCCTACATAATGAAATGGTATCTCATCCAATTGTGTAACAAGACTATTTTCCCAAGCATTCTTTGTAACCAATTCTACAGATAACGCAATCTTTTTGTCTGTCAAACTAGCATCTTGATTTATTTTATTATTAATAGCCTCTATTGATGGATCATTAATAAAAGTATCCCTCATTTTTCTATGTGCTTGTGCAATAGATGTTATATCTTCCGGTTCCAATGAGCCTTTTATAATTCTCGACAAATACAAATCATTTCCACTTTGATATCTATATTCAGATGAATCAATCAAACATGATTTATAAGGTATGCTACGTGTTGTAATTATATCTCTGGCAAAGGTTGTCCAAGTGATATCATAATATTCAATCGGCAAGCTTTTAACATCTCCCTGTTGGACTAATGCTTCATATTCATCTGCATATTTGTCATTAAATGCAATTTTGAAACAAAATCCTTCTGCACTGTTATCTTTATCTGAATTCGCATCACCATTCATCAAAGGATTTTCAGCTCCACCAAAGAAAATTTCTATTGCTATGTATGGAAGTTCAATAGGGCTGTATTTAACGATGTAATATACTCATCAACTGCCTCTTTATTAAAAATATACTGTGAAATCTCATTCCATATACTCTTTCCACTAATAATTCCGGTCAGTGCCAAATTTATAGCTTCGAGTATTGTTGATTTCCCTGCTTCATTATCTCCAACAACAATATTCAATCCTTCTTCAAGAGTAATTTCAAAATCTCTGTAACATTTAAAATTATGAATTTTGACTTTTCTAATAAACATTCTGTTACCTCCCAATATTTCACATATACAGTTTTGCAAGGAGCTTCTTTTTATCATAAGAATATATGGTGTTTTCACTCTTCGTTTACAATCACTCATAAATCCATGATTTCATTTCTATGCTTTCCTCTAAAATACTATTTCTACCTTCTTTTCCATACCCATCAGCTTCATATATTACCATGTGTATATATTGCTTGTGTTCTTTCCTTTGATACTTTGTAAAATAGATGCCAATGTTATAGAATCCGCTTCCCTTTTTCACTATTTCCTTATCTGGAATTTCAAAATACTTACTATTACAATTGATTCTGTCTTTGACAATTTCACTCATAGGAGAGTCAAATAGAAAAGTGCGATAGATTGATATTGCTTCCTGATATCTAATCATAGCATAGGGTATATTGTATTTATTAACAGCTTTATAACTATACGCTCGAGAATCCATAAACACCTCATACATATGGTCCATTTCTTTATTCGTTAGATTTACTCCCACTATACCTCTAATATTCTGCTTTATTTTTCTCCAATTCTTTTCGATAATTTCCTTTATTTCTTCAGACTCTTCCGTTTTTGTTCTTATTTCCGTATTTCCCAATGGCGATGGCTTATATAATGAGCAGTTTTTTCATCTCTGCTTCATTCCAATATGGAAAACCTTCTACAGCTCGTCCTGTATGCTTCCCATAAAGGGTTACTTTACGGGTTACATTCTGCATCATTTCTTCTCCATACATATTTACAATCTGTATAGGATTTCCGCATTCTGGGCAAATCGCATACAAAGAAAGTCTTTTATCCTTTTTTGTTCTGTAGTAAGGATACTCATGGCATGTCTGTTTTTCAAATTCATCTACCGAAAGTTTCAGTGCTTTTCCTTTTTTCTATTGCAAAAACATCCATATCATCATACCTCCACATATTCAATCTGTCATTCTTCTCTACTCTTTACCAATTCATAAAACTATTAAGTATTGCCATCCCGCCATAGAACAAATCGAACATAAAAATCTGAGATTTCAGAGTTCTACTTGCGTTATAGTATATCAATAAGTAACATATTATCTATTGCTTTGATAAACATTCAACATCTTTACCCTTTCTAAGTCATTTTACGGATTTACATTTCCTACACATATACTGTCTTACCCTTTATCTCCCCCACCAGCTCATGCACCGTCGTACAAGGACACATTTCTGATGGCTTTGTCTTACCTTCTCTTTTACACTGTTCCAGTTTCTGCTGTGCTATCTGGATTGCCTTTTCCTCGTCACCAGCTTTGCAGAGTTTTCCATACATCTGCTCATCTGCCTTGGAATACTTTTGCCCGGTCTTGGTTTCATACACTCGTCCAAAATCTGCGCAACAAGTCCAAGATTCTTGGATTGCCGGCATGGAACCAAAATAGGCATACATCCATATTTCAAAACATGGATTAGACCAGCCCGCTTGTACTCCTTTATCCTCTGCCTCTTTTATAATCTCATCAAACCCTTGTACTTGGTCTCTGTCAAACACAATCCAAGGAATACGATATTGTGCATCATAAGCAGTGAGTTCCAAACATTTATCAATCATGGTACGAGTCTTTGTTTCTACCACCTTTATTACAAGCTTATTTCTCACATCTTCCGGCAATGCCTGATGAAGACCAGTAAAGAAGCAGCATTCCGTAGCCTCTGTATCCGTAACAATCAAATAGTAGCCCAATTCCGGCACCTTGAATTGTTTTCTCTGGTCTCTTCTTTTTTCTATTACCTGTTCTGTCCTTTTTCGCCATACTCAATCCTCCTTAAAAATATCAATACTCCTTAAGGTAGGAATCGCACCGTACTTTCCAATTAGGTAATTCTTCTCATAGCTTTCATCCTTACGGATACGAGAACCATCCTCATCCACGAAGTCAGCCAATGAGTAAAGTGTGGATACGCCTCTTTCATCCTTTTCCACAAACCAGATTTCGTCACGACGCAACAACTGGTTAGACAACTGCCATGTATCGTGGGTTGTAAATACAAGTTGTGCATGGTTAGTGTTTATCTCCGGATTCAAGAATGTAAGCAGGAAATTCCTTACAAGTAACGGATGCAAACGTGCATTTAATTCATCGATGAAGAATACGCTCCCCTTCTCCAACACTTCTTGCAATTCCGGATATAACGCAAACATCTTCAAGGTTCCAGCGGACTCCAATCCTAGAGGAATTTCCGCCATTTCATCAGAATCAATCATCTTGTGTAGTGCGTTAATCTTGTATCTTTCTTCCTTACTTTCAGCCTCCTGAGGAACCTTTTCAATTCTAAAATCCTTGATATGTTCATCAAAGGATGCGAAATATTCCACAACTTTCTGCTGCACATCCTTATCTTCCACAAATCCTTTAGGCAATCTGCGTGACATAAAGAAATTAGTAAAAGGGTCCCCAAAATCAGCAAACTCATTAGCAAGGAACCAATCCCTGATTGCCTTACACTTACCAATCTTAAGCTTTGCTCCCAAAGATATAATAAGCACCTGCTTTTCCAATGCCACCTGAATATTATCCCTGCTACTCTTAGGAAAACCGGACAAATCAAGCTCCTCGTCTGTAGTTCCACGATAAAATACAGTGCTGTACTTTCTTGCAGTCTTTGCCTTGGAATTAAGCCACTCTTCCGTTACACCTTCCTTGTTGATACAGAAACCATAGTTATAAGTTCTTTCAGACTTATCACCATGCAATGTGAAATACACTTCAAAGCTGGATTCTGCTTCAGCAGATGTGGAATCAAACAAAAACGGAGTCGGTCTGAACTCCTCAAACTTTTCCTCTTCATCCCCATACTTAAAAGAATCTGCAACATAATCAGACATATATTCAAAAGCATTATATATATTAGACTTTCCGCTTGCATTTGCACCATAAATGGCAGCAACCGGCAAAATCTTCTCGCTACCAACAGTCACCACTCTGTCTGAAAACTCAGTCACCTTGCCGCAGACAAATCCAAAGTAGCCTCTTCTCTGAATGATTTGAAATTTTTGAAATTAAATTGAATTAACATGATTGCTACCTCACCTTCTTTTCTACTTTCTATATATACAGTTTTTCTCAAAAATCAACGTTTATATGTGAATTTATCTCACTTATATGTATTTTATTTTTTAAATTTAAAAATCACCCAATTTACATCATCGTAAACTGAGTGACTTTTTACATTTGACCACATTTTATGCTTTTTTCTTTTTTGGTTTTCTCTCTGGTAATTCCGGATACATTTCTTCCACCATATTTTGCAAGCTAGTTCTATCCTCCAAAATAGTTACCGGTAACATAGGTTTTGCACCTTCATACGGTGGTTCCGGTTCACTGTCCGGCATAAACTTCTTACTGGTCTCTGTAATCTTTACAAGAAAACCATTACCATAAATCCCACCAAATATCCGTTCTTTATAGTAAAAAATATATCCACCCATCATAGGAATGTTTCGTACATTTCCTAAATCAGATAGTTGATCCATTATGTAATCTGCAATCTCTTTATTCTTTGACATAACTACCTCTATTCCTTTTTCAATGTTTGTACCCTCATTGCTATATTTTCTTTAAATTCTTCATCAGAAAACTTTGGCTCTCTGGTATCAAACCATAACTTACAAGGTATTTCCCCACATTCTCCACAATTCTGCATACACTTATTATTTCTGACACAGTCATAAATCGGACAAGCTTTTCCTTCCGGTGCATGAAAAACTTTTCCCTTACAGGAATTACAGCCATTGCACATCTTGCCAAAACAATAACACGCACTACAATCCGTGCCACAGACACTTATCAATTCCTTTTGATACTGGTCGTACCAACCTCTGACCACCTCAATCGGATGTTGCACTAATTTAGCTGTTTCCTCTATGGTTTTACCTGATTCAAACTGCTTACAGGCAACAGAATACATACTCTCCGAAACCTCTATCAAATGTCCATCCGGGTCAAATATATGAATTCCTCTTTGAAGCCAGGAAAAAGTTTTCGGCTCATGAAGTCTTTCCACTTGTGGATAAGAATCCAGCAATTGTATAAAAGCATCAAAATCTTCTGTCTCAAAATACAACTCCATGGTATTGGAACGAAATTTCATTGTACTGGCATCAAATCCAGCTATATGCTCCAATCCCTGCTGCAATGCTAATCCACAAGTCAAAGTTTTATTTTTCCCAAAATCTACAAGTACATCTTGCTGAAATAAATCCTTATAAAACTGCAAAGATTTTTCCATATCTCGTACTGCTATTACGGTGGTACAGTATTTCATAGTTTTTCATCCTCTCCTGCCTGTCAGAATTTGAAACTATTATACTAAATTCAAACGAAAACATCTTGTATATTTCCGACATCCTTAAAAGCCATTATTCTTGCATTATGTATATCCATAGAATGGTATCTCTTGAATTCCCGTAATAAGTGTGATTGGTCTGTATATCCAAATTTGTAAACCGCACTTAACACATCAAAATCCGGCTCACACAAAATATCTCTCCATAGGAATTGATATCTTATCAGATTGCTTAACTTTTTAGGCGTAATGCAACATACTCATGAAACAATCGCTCCAACTGTCTGGTACTCACAAAGGATTTCTTTGCCAATTTTGCTATATCCAAAGAACCTTTATTTATCAAAATGTTCTGTATTGTATCGTTAACAACCGTATTTTCTCTCACATCAGATAATCTTTTAAGCAATGCTTGTTCGGTAAATGAAATCTTTTCCTGTAAGGTTTTTAGTTCCAACAGTTTGGGGCGAATAATCTTGTCCAACCATTCAAACCTTGAATCCACATCAAAGTATCCATTCATGGTGGATTGCAATGAATCATCGCAAAATGCATATGCACTCCACGCATAAAGTCGAATAGCATAGGTGAGAGTATGAAACTTTTTCTGTAAAATAATGTTTATAAGGTTCTTCTATGATACAATAAATATCATTAGGAGGGCCTTTTATTATGGCAAGACAAAAGAAACCTGTACATCGTGTACAAATGACAGAAGGAAAACGAAACATCATCCATCAGCTCCTGGAAGAGTACGATATCCAGTCTGCAGAAGACATTCAGGATGCGCTCAAGGATCTTTTAGGCGGCACCATTAAGGAAATGATGGAAGCTGAAATGGATGATCATCTTGGTTACGAAAAATCCGAACGCTCAGATAATGATGATTATCGCAATGGTTATAAGCGGAAACAGGTCAACAGCCGGTATGGCTCGATGGAAATCGAAGTGCCACAGGATCGCAAATCAACGTTTGAACCACAGGTTGTGAAAAAACGCCAGAAAGATATTTCCGATATTGATCAGAAGATCATTTCCATGTATGCCAAAGGAATGACTACCAGGCAGATTTCCGAAACCATCGAAGATATTTATGGCTTTGAGACCTCGGAGAGTTTTATTTCCGATGTAACCGATAAGATCCTGCCACAGATCGAAGACTGGCAGAACCGGCCGTTGGACGAAGTCTATCCCATTCTCTACATTGACGCAATTCACTATTCCGTAAGAGATAATGGTGTGATCCGAAAGCTTGCAGCTTACGTGATTCTTGGAATCAACACGGAAGGAAAGAAAGAGGTTCTGACCATCAGCGTTGGCGACAACGAAAGCGCAAAATACTGGCTTTCCGTTATGAACGAACTGAAAAACCGGGGTGTCAAAGATGTATTAATCATCTGTGCAGATGGTTTAACCGGCATCAAAGAAGCAATCGCTGCTGCTTTTCCAAAAACCGAGTATCAGCGCTGTATCGTACACCAGGTAAGAAACACACTGAAATATGTCCCTGACAAGGACAGAAAAGCATTTGCAGCGGATCTGAAGACCATTTATCAGGCCGCAGATGAAAAGAAAGCGCTGGCAGCCTTAGATCGTGTAACTGAAAAATGGTCTCCCAAATATCCGAATTCCATGAAACGCTGGAAGGATAACTGGGATGCCATCTCTCCAATTTTCAAGTTTTCAACGACGGTCAGAACGGTGATTTATACCACCAATGCGATTGAATCCCTGAATTCCACCTACCGGAAGCTGAATCGGCAGAGAAGCGTATTCCCAAGCGATACGGCCCTTTTAAAAGCGCTGTACCTGGCCACTTTTGAGGCTACGAAAAAATGGACCAGTACGATTCGAAACTGGGCGCAGGTATATGGCGAACTGAGTATTATGTACGAAGGTCGTCTTCCAGAATAACGAGTAAACCGACGATCAAGACAGGCGGAAAACCGCCTGCTCTTGACATGCCATTCAACAACTGTTATATATAAAACAAGGGTGAAAAGCTCAAACTGTAAGCTCACCACCCTTGCATATCATAGTAGAATCTTATTTACAGACTTTTTCTCACAGTCTCGCATAGGTTGATACCATATGACCTATGGTTCCGTTGCCATGTGCATGGAAACTGCAATCATTTACCCCACAGAGTCCTCCGGTTACGGTATTATCGGTATAATCTATATGATAAATAATATCCACACAAGTATCCGGAATTACTAATTCCGGTGCATCACTATTTTCGATTTGTATAAGTGTTTTTTCTGTTCCCCAATAACATCGGATGTAGGATTGCAATTCTTTAGAAGGGGAAATTTCTGTATAAAAGCTATTTCTTTTGAATGGAGTTGCCGTCAAAGGGCGATAAATTATTGAATTGTTCATATCCCACAACTCCTTTCGCATAAATTACTCTTTTCTTCTAATCGGATGTCTAATTACTGTTTTCCACTTCTCCGGTGCAATCTTCCTTGCATCAGACATATATATTTCATGATGTAAACGCTTTTCATTTATATCATTTACATATCCATTTTCTTCTAAGAACGCATCCATAATCTTCACAGACTCCGGCTCATTATCAAATGGTCCTATATGCATCATCTGAACACATAATCCTTCGTCTATCGTCAAAAATTCTGCTTTGCTGCAGTCTAACTTTTTCTTTTTGGTCGCAGTATCTACCGCCCAATCAAAATCATTCTTTGTAACAAAGTCAGGTAATCGAATCACAGAAATCCAGTTAAAAGAATCCTTGTTCCCATAGTCTGCGCCTCTTACATTGTCTTGCCACCAGAAACCTTCCAAGGGTGGAACTACGTATTCAAAAAATCCTTTTATCTTGTAATCTGATTTGTAACTCATCTTCAAAGTATATGCAACCGCATACAATACACCTATTGCCTGTTGGTACTCGCCATCCGGAGTATTCGGATTACCTTTCCCTCCGACAGCAATATAATTAGCCGTCGGAACATTGACTATTTCAGGTTTATTCTTAGGCATATAAAATTCTTTGTATTCTTTCTTGAAATCAAAAGTCATTCCTTACACCTCCCGAACATAATATGAATTGTACTTCGTTCCATCATGTCCTATTAAAGCTTCTTCCGACAAACAAAATCCCATATGTTCTAAAGCCTGTATACGCTCTTGGGCAATTGAAACTGCCTTAGTGGCAATCATTTCACAAGCAAACATATCTCTCGTTTCAGGAATAATAATCCCAAGAATATCTTCTATCGTATCTTGTTTTTCATAATCACTTCTCAAATCCAGTCTAAGCAATCCGCAATTATTGAAATAATCCTTTGCCCTTCGGTTAAATAATTCTATTGTACCAATTGCACAGTTAGCATTTTTGTCTATAATAGCCCACCGTGCATAATATCTGTTTTGATATTCTCTCTTCCAAAAAGCAATAGTATCCTTCATTTCTTCAATTGAAGTATAGTAAAAACCATTCACACAATTATCACTGTTAAAAAGCGGTACTGCATCCTTATCGGAATATACCCTAAGCAAATCCTCTGCATCTCCATCCTTAATTTCTCTCAGCAGAAACTTTTCACTTTCCATAACAGGAATTTGTTCATACACATCAATACCCATCTTCTTATCAACCTCCATATCGTAATTTGTTAAACATTAAATAACTTCATTTACATTATCTCACACAAATTAGACATCTATATGTCATAGTTTATCGTATAAAAAAAGAATATCTTTTGCGTAATTAATAATCCTTTCTTTTATATGCTCCTGTTCTATAATCTCGACTTCTTTTCCCTGTGACAAAACAACACCTATCCACCATTGTTCCTTCTCTACAATATGAACTTCCATAATAGAACTACCATCATCACAGTTTTTTATAAGCTGTCCGTTTAAATATTCCTTTATTCTGTGTATCGCATTACCCCGCATCGCATCCGAACTCTTATGGATATGTCCTTTCCCTGATAGGAATTGTCACAATCATTTAAAATATCCTGTGCCGACTTGTGCTCCTTGGAAAATTCATCTTCCGTTATACAAACATCTTCCATCCGAACCAGCTTATAGGTTCTATAATCCTGTTTCGCCGTATTATAAGCCAACATATACCAAGCATACCATTTGTAAATAACCGCTATCGGTTCTACACAATGTTGTCTTGTTTCTCCACCATTATTTGTATATGTAAATCTAACCACTTGCTTATTCTTAACTGCAGACTGTAAAGTTTGAAGCAATTTCTCATCGCCTTCTCTTAATACAGAAAAATCCAAAATCATACCTATATTACTGTTCTTGGATATGGCTGTTATTTTCTCGTAAATATCATCAGCCACCGGATTATTAGTAACCGTTTTTAATCCATTTATAGCAGTTGCAATATAGGCATATTCATCTTTCGATGCAAGTTGGTTATTCATTTTGAAATCACCTAAAATTTCATATCCACCATTTGTACCGGTAAAAGCACAAATCGGAATACCCGCCTGACACAAAGTATCGATATCCCTCTGAATCGTCCGTACAGATACTTCAAAATGCTTTGCCAACTCCGAGGCGGAAGACTTTCCATGATTTAGCAGATATAAAGTAAGTGCGTATAATCTGTCTGTTTTCATTACTACTTTTTCCTATCATATATTTTTCAAGAAATAAGCTACAATGCCAAGAAATTTCTTAGATAGTCCTATGTAGCCAGCTTTATGTTTTCTGAAATAATTAATAACTGAAATGACAAAATATGATATCACTTGAATAGGTAAACTTATAACATAAAACAAAATCAATATAAGTCCCCCAGATACAATCAATTTCAGAAAGAGCATTAATGTATTTGTCTCGTCATTATAATTCATTAAACTCGCGTATGTATTTCCTATTATTGCAAAATCCAGAGGAAGTTCTTGCACTTTCATCCCAGTAATAGTAAAACAGAATCCCAACACGGTGATAATGAAACCTAATGGTAAAAAAGATAATTTAAGAAATTCAATATTGTTGTCCAATATTTTTCATAATATTGTTCATTTCTTCCACATTTTCTAGCCATTCCGACAAAGTAAAACAATAGATATAAAGCCGATGCTACAATAATACCCATACCATTCTCATTCGGCAATACTAATGCCAACAACGAAATTGCCGTATACGAAAAACAATATGTAAATAATGGTGTTTCATATCGCAAATATAATTCTTTTGGTTGTATTTTTCTCCACAGTTTTACAACTATCGGAATATTCTTGATTTTCGGATATTTTCCACTTATAAAGTGCCCCAGACTTATAAATGAATTGCCAAATATACTATCGTAAACATATCCCGCTATGTATACTACTGAAATTAACATAACGAATAATAAACCAATTAAAAATATCATTATCACTGTTAATGACAACAATTTAATTAATAATTCAAGTAATACATCCATACCTTTTCCTCTGTATCAAAATCATGTTTAATCACTCTTTTTATCAATGAGCTTCTTCTATATCACAAATCTATTTAATCTCCAATAGTTCCTTGGAGTCCGTTTTCCGTCCCGCCAATTCTTCCATTAACAAATTGTCGTTCTGTTATTCTCTCTATTTCAAACGCCACAACACCATACTGCATCTGTTGTTCTTTTGAATAATATTCCTCCATATCTGCTGGATTAGCAGTTGTAAGATTTTCCTCTGTATAACCACATTTTAGCAATGGTAACGCTTGATATAATTCAGTAAAATTCTTAAATATATGTATGCTTTTAACACTTACTACAAGCGGTTCGTCAGTCTTAGTATTGACAAATACTATCTTATCACCTATTTTAATACATTGACGTTTTTCATCATATAATCTAAGTTCATATGTCTTTTCTCCACATAAAATCATACGAAAAGGATTGGGACGTAATTTCATCGTGTGTTTCATATTTGTCTCCTTAATCTAGAACACTCATCAGTTGCTGATACTTCTCTAAATATACTTTAGCAAATCTGTGTATATCTTTTCAATAATACATTCCGCATCCATTTCACAAGAAATAATTTCTTCCTCAAGAACAGATGAAAAATCTTTTTCCCGCCACCATTGGCGCATATGCTCTTCGCCAAATTCTTGGCTTTTACTCCTTGTTTGATGACGTCTTACGGTTTCCTCAAATGGTATATTAAAATAGTATGAATAAACATTTGCCCCATATAATTCATTAGCCACATTAAATAATGGATTATACCACTCGTCATACATAATTCCTTCTAAAATAACAATGTCACTATGTTCATTTCCATATTTCAAAAGTTCTATCATTAGTGGCAATGCTTTCGTATCTATGCCATCTTTAACCCAAAGCATATTTCTTCTAATTTCATCCTGTGAAATAAGCATTGTATTAAATCCTATCTTTCTTTGTAACGCTCTTGCTACTGTCGTTTTCCCACTACCTGAATTACCTCTAAGTATAACTAATTTTTTCATAGATTCTCCTTATCGTGTCCCATTATTCTCCTAAAGGAATTTTACCGTTCACAATGTCAGCTATGACTTCCACCAAAAATTCATGTTCTCTCTCCAACACCCTCGCTGCTAATGTTTCCAGTGTGTCTCTTTCCAACACGGGTACTGTTGTTTGAGCTACGATTTTGCCGCTATCATATTCTGCATTTACTCTATGAATTGTTACTCCTGTTTCACTTTCTTTTGCCTCAATAACAGCCGTATGCACATTCATTCCAAACATACCTTTACCGCCAAATTTAGGTAGTAATGCCGGATGAATATTAAAAATTCTATTGTTATATCTTTCAAGAACTGATATATGTAACATCCTCATATATCCTGCCAAAAAAATCATATCAACATTATATTTTGACAATACATCTAAAATCTCTGTTGCCAAACTCTCTTCACTTCCTGATTTCTTGGCACTAAGGTGATAGTTTGGGATACCTTCGCCAGCAACTCTTTGTAAAGCCATTGAACTTCCATTGTTACTAATAACAACTGCCACCTTTGCATTAATTTGATTATTCTTACACCCATCCATAATCGCTTGTAAATCACTTCCACCATGGGATGCAAATACTGCTATATTCATAATTGTTTTCTCCATTCTTTGGTTCGATAAAGCTAATGCAGCTACCGTATATATCATAGCATATTACCCACCTTATTTCCTCTGTTTTTTCTCTTACTATTACAGTTATTTTTGCTATAAAAGAGCAGAGGATTACCAAACTTAGTAATCCTCCAAAAACTAACGTGTTCTTCCTCTTTCAATCGACGGAACATTCCCATAATACTGTCCATCCCCCGTCGCTTCAATCTCCGTCCTAACACATTCTTCCTGCCATACCTTGCAAGCCTCCTCATACTTCCGCTTCTCCTCACGCACCGCAAAAAGCTCTGTAAAGAATTCCGCAGCATTAGCATATCCGGCATCCCGAAGCACCTGTGAAAGCTCAGCCTTCATCTTCTCCACCTTTTTATCCAACAGAGTAATCCTCTCCTGCAATTCCCTCCTCTGCTTCTGCTTAAATACTCTGGAACATACAGACAGTTCAATCTCCAGATTGCCCCGCTCCTGTTCAACCGCAAAGATTTCCTTATTCCAACGCTTCAATTCTGCATCCAGCTCCATAATCACTGGATACTTAGACAGCAATAACGGTTCCTTTGGTTTCTTAGGAAGCTGTACCTTTTCCCAAATCTCAACCGCCTGCTCTGGCTCTTCCACCAACACTGGAACTTCTTTCTCTACAACTTTCTCATGAACCACATCCACAATCTTTTTAGCCACTTTAGCTGCTGCAAGTAATACCTTTGATATAAGCAATTCCAATGCCTTAATTGCAAGTCTGATAATATCCCCCAAGAAAGACGGATTATTCCCATATAATTCAATAGAATGCTTGACTTCCTCCGATATCTTTTCTCGCTTCACGCCTAGGATATCCTCCTCGGCAACACCTGAAATCAATGCTCTGTCCACAGTCTGATTCCATCTTGCACGCTCCATATTGTCAGCTTCTATCTCTGCTCCTTTAGGATTGTTTTTACCAATTTTCTTGGTAGCAAGATACATTCCATTCCTATCAAATACCTGAAGTTTATCTTCTTCATTTATGGCACAGACATTAATCAGGTCCGTGTATAAACGCTTTACCTCGTCCAGAAATCCATCAGCCTTAAACAGCTCGTTTTTCGTAGTAAACAGATTCCGCTCATACGCTTCCCCCTTCTTGATAACCTTGCACTTTTTACGGATGTTCCCTGCTTCATCCAAGATTTCCTTCTTGGTACGCCTATGCTTACCTTTCTCGTCATAAAACATATTTCTGGTGGCAATCTTCTCAATAGGTTTATCAAGAAGCTGACGCTCTGCAAATATCAGATGAATGTGGTAATTGGTCTTTCGCTTGTTATGATGCAGTGCTGAGATACATTCCACCTTATAATTCTGCTTAAAATGGTCTGTAAATCGCCTAAGCAAATATTCCGGCTCATAATACACAAAGGATTCCGGCAACGCTATAATCAGTTCCCTTGCCTCAATACACTTTCCCTCAGTCCCACTCTGCCGAAAACTTTCCTGGTTATATTTCGCCAGTTCTCTCCAAAAACTCTGCTCCGAAACCGTAGTATAAGTAGCATACAGATTTTCCTGCTTTGCCTTACTTGATATATAAGTAATTCTGCCAGACACATTGGTCAGCTTATTCATTTGCACAAATGAATTTCTTGGCATTCTAATCATCTCCCTTCTATTGCATAATGTGAGTGGATGCATAGGCATCCGTATACGAACCCACCGCCGTTTCCGGCGTAATAGCCCCCTGCAATGGCGAAATACACAGAGTACAAAACGAAGTATTGTGCGATGGGTGTATTTCGCTCTCAACGCCGACGGTGGATAAAAAATCTATCTTTAGCAAATACAGAAAAAGCCACATACCTTCGAAAAGATACATGGCTTCATCAAAGCTAATAGCTGTATTTAATTGGCTACATAATTTGCCGTTTCCGACACCACTTATTCCTACTGCAATTATGGCTACATATTCTTTCACAACTGATGCTACATCGCTTTTATTTACAAAAGCTTTGTAGCCATCTACTATCATTCACCACAAAAACTAAAATCAAGGAACTCGTTAATATCAGGTTCTATCTGATACTTTTTCTTCATCCTCCTCAGTGTAATCTCTTTTTTCACATCCATCTCCACCAACCATAGTCTCTTGCCCTTGCTTCGACTCTTGTACGGCTGCTGATACCTGACCTGACATCTGCATTCCTGCTACCATCTGTGGCATTGGCACCTGTTGTTGTACAGGCACCATCCTGTATCCCAACACGGATAAAAGAGACTGCTGTTGCATCATATACATGCCCGCCAACCCCGGCAGATTATCAAGTACCTTTTGCTCTACTGCCTCTACAATTCCTTTACAAATGTATCCTCCTTCTCCCTCGATTCCAGATAGGGATCTCGTTTGAGAGCAAGATGCCTTGCATAGTAATCATTGATGGCAGCTATAACAAATTCATTCTGAGAGCGGAAGTCCTCCTTCACTTCTTCTGAGTGAAGAATTTGCCATGCTTTTCTTTCCGCTTCTTTTTCCTCATTGAAGCGGAAATTGTGATTCTTTATAGCCATCTAACCACCTACTTTCGATTCTTCTGACGAAGCATCATATAACAGAAGTATTCATACCCCTTGGCATTTGCACAAATATCATGATTATAGGTTGTCCTATCCGGATTGTATTTTCCAAAAATTTCCACCATTTTGGCACCGCCACCCATAACATACAGATTCATCAAATCCTCGTTATACTCGTAATCCCGAAGCTTCTGGAACAATCCCTGTACATACTGTTCAGCAACCTGCTTCATCGCTGATAAATATGCCTCACTTACATCCGCATCGCCATATCTTAAGAAATCATTGATAATTTCATCTGGTAATTTTGTTCCAGTCCTATCCATTATTCGATTCTGAATACGAATAAAGCATTGATTCACACCCAGTTTTTCTGTCCATGACTTGCTTTCAATCGGTCTTCCGTTATTCAGATACATAACATTCATAGTACCGTTGCCAACATCCACCAGCAGATTCATTCCCTTGAAATCCTTCAAATTTTCTGCAACAGCCGCATAGCCCTGTGGCATGACCGTGCAATCCACAATTTCAATCAGATAGTCCACCTTCTTGTATTTCAGTGAAACATATCTTTCTCTGGTCAGATACTTCTTAAAGCTCTCCCTCTGTGCCTGTACCCACTTCAAAGGAAGTCCCACCGCCAGATGAATTCTAGTCTCTGTAAGTCCTCTTGCCTCAAGCTCCTTTGCAATCGCTGCAAGAGTCAGAATATAAGTATCATCATCCTCCTGCTTGTCTGCAACAAAGCCCTTGTGACCTTCACCAATAATATAATAAGAACCATCATATTCGATATACTCCTTACTCAGCACCGGTTCACTGTCACACTTTATAATTCCCGTAGGAAATACTCTGTGGGCGGTTTTCACATTGCCATAACCATTATCCACGCCCAAAATAATAGTTCCGTTCATATTGTATTCTCTAATCTCTCTCATACTAAAATCCTCCAAATTCTAATGATACTGGCGAACAATGTCGCTTAACACGATCTCTTCCGCCATTTGTTTTGCCTGTTCCCGAAGCTTCCACATTTCCATTGTGGAAGCTGAATGCTGTGGCTTATGCTTTGCCAGATACTGACTCACGATTCCTTCCAGCATTTCATAAGCCTCTTCATTTAGCTCAAAAGCTCTGGCACTCAAGGTTCCCATACGAATATGGTGCCTGTACCTTTCTGCATGATTGGATTTCATATAATCTATCCATAACAGACCATATTTTCCAATCCACACATCTGCTTCCTCCGAAACCACAATATTCGGATAAAACACTCCATCCGCCTCTGTATAAGTGCCACCCATTGCTTCATAAGTTGATAATTCTCTGCTCATCGCTACTACCTCCATTCCTTTATCTTGCTCTGCCACGACTGCTGCCAAGGCTTTCCTGCTTGCTGTATTCCTGCTTCTCATACCACTCCTTCAGAAGCTGTTCGATTAAATCCGTCTTCTGCTTTGGTGTATAATCCTCTGGGAAATATTTTGCCAATGCATCTGCACGAAGCTTTATCTGCTCCCGCTGATTGGGCTTTTCTTCCTCCAAAACCATACAAATCGCATCCATATCCAAGGTTCCGTGCTGGCTCATTACCTTCAAGCGACACGCCTGTGATAAGCATGGTGTACACTGTTCCAAATCCATAATGGCATGAAGCTCGTACTGCTCCTCTTCCTTCAGATAAGATAGCTCCACAGCCACCGTAAAAGCAATCTTTCCTTCGTTCACCATATCCAGAATCTTAGGAATAAGATTGGTCAGGCGGATATAGCGGGCAATCTGCCTCTGACTTTCTCCCAGCTGCATTGCAAGCTGTTTATTAGAATCAATAGGCATTTGTTCAACTTCTTCGTTCGTCACTTGCCATCTGCCGTTCTCATCATATCCGCATCCCACCTTTGCAAGAGACAACGTTGGATTTTCTACGGACTTTTTGCCAACTTGGCAAGAAGTTAAATCCGTCCTCCTCCCCTGCTGTTTCATTGCCTCCAGCTTCATCTTGTAAGCAAATGCCTTTTCGCTTGGCTTAATATGCTCTCTCTGCAAATTACTATCTACCATAGCAATCACAGCCTCATTATCATCCATTTCCACAACCATTACCGACACTTCCGAAAGCCCTGCCCATTTACAGGCAGCCTTCCTACGATGCCCTGCAATAATCTCATACCCATCTCCATACGGATTAGCACGAACAATTAATGGAACTAGTACTCCCTTATCCTCAATGCTCTTTGCAAGTTCAAACAACGCAGTGTCTTCCACAACATGGAAAGGATGTTCCTTAAAGTCGTGTAAATCACTGATTTTGACGTTTCCCAACCTGACACCATGGTCGTCACCCCATGATGGATACATTTCCTTTATTTCTTTCATTCTCGCATTCCTCCATTCTGAAATCTTAGATATGAAAGCTGACAAAAGAAAGAAGACCGCATGCTTCACATCCAAAGATGTTGAAAACAAGCGGTCTTGCGTACTCTTTTAATATTTAGTTGTTGATGAAAATAATCTCCGAAATAACCTTAAATATTAACTGTAGATTTTTGTGTCCACTCATAACCAGTTCCATAACTACTGAAACTTTA
>ENA-OQMZ01000366-OQMZ01000366.1-human-gut-metagenome-genome-assembly--contig:-NODE-366-length-19637-cov-1.383957_pt1 | contig 19637 bp, 21 predicted proteins | sample MGYA00242621_ERZ504862 | MGnify/ENA primary metagenome ERZ504862 (study PRJEB26092, sample SAMD00036393) | human gut metagenome | host: Homo sapiens | study: EMG produced TPA metagenomics assembly of...
CAAAAATTGCGACCATTATTTTAAAATTCTAATAATCATGGTTAATTTTTTCTTTAATTAAAATTTTTTAGTTTCTTATGAATTACTATTGGCTGGCTTATCTGCATATTCATCGAGAAAATCAATACTTTCTTGCCGTATAAAAGATTTAGATCACTGGATAACTTCCTTGTAACCTTTGCATTCCTTATAAATCTACTTTTGAAATTCCTTCCGCAAAAACTCTTTCGGTGCCTCAATCTCATTTGCCAATGTATGTTCCGTTAATTCTGACAAAATTTTTAATTTCTTATTGATCATCGGGCGCATGCAGTTTGGAACGTGTTCCTGATGGGCTCTGTGAATTGCCACACATTCTTTGCAATTTCCATGATATCTACAGGCTTTTTGACATGGGCAGTGATCTTTGTTTGCATATTCTTTTCGAAATTCTGATGCGAATTCTTCTTGTAATCTTAAACCTTCTGCTCTGTTTCCTTTGTGGAATTCTGCCATTGCTGCGATTTCTTTTTCATTATATTCGATTTTCATATACTATACCTACTCCTTTACCCATATAGATTTTTCTTTCAATTTGTATTATAATAGAATAAATGAAACGATGCCATGATAAATAAAAATATAAAGAAACTGGAAAGAGATGATCTTAAAAATGAAACGAATTGATTTTGAAAATGGGTCTGTAACCCAAAATATCTTTGCAGCTGCACTTCCTATGCTTGTTGCTCAGATCTTAAACTTATTATATAACATTGTTGACCGTATTTATATCGCACGAATCCCACATATTGGAACAGCTGCACTTGGTGCTGTTGGACTGTGCTTTCCGCTGGTTGTGATCATTACTGCATTTGCTAACTTATTTGGAAGTGGTGGAGCTCCTTTATTTTCGATCAGCCGAGGGCAAAAGAGAAATAAACAGGCTGTCCATATCATGAATACATCATTTACTATGGTTTGTTTTAGTGCTGTCGTATTGATGCTCATTGGGCTTTTATTTGCACGCCCGCTTTTGATATTATTCGGGGCTTCCAAGGATGCTCTCGTTTATGCTTTTCCATATATGATGATCTATCTGATCGGTACACTGCCATCTATGATCGCCATTGGAATGAATCCATTTATTAATGCACAAGGATATTCAACCATCGGAATGTTTTCTGTTGCGATCGGTGCCGTTGCCAACTTACTGCTTGACCCATTCTTTATTTTTGTATTAGGGTTTGGCGTTCGGGGTGCTGCGATCGCAACTGTGATCTCACAATGTCTTTCTGCTTCTTTTGTGTTATTTTTCCTTACAAAAAAAGCAGAATTAAAGGTACGTTTTCTTCATAAAAATGAGCTGTCAGAAAGTTTCGGATATGCAAAAAATATCATCAGCCTTGGAACTGCCGGATTTATCATGCAGTTAACTAACAGTCTGGTAAGTATTGTTTGCAACAATGTACTTTCTGTGACTGGCGGAGATATTTATATCTCTGTCATGACGATCGTATCAAGTGTACGACAACTTGTGGAAACCCCAATTTATGCCATGAATGAAGGCGGTTCTCCGATCTTGAGTTATAACTATGGTGCCAGACGTCCAGCTCGTGTAAGAAAGGCTATGATCGTTATGTCTGCTATGATCCTATGCTATACAGCCGTTATGTGGAGTGTTATCATTTTTGCTCCTGGTGCATTGATCCGTGTATTCAGCTCTGATCCTTCACTTGTAAAAGATTCCGTTCCTGCATTGAATCAGTATTTTGCTGCTTTTATCTTTATGGATCTGCAGTATATTGGACAAACAGTATTTAAATCTCTAAACAAAAAGAAACATGCAATCTTTTTCTCATTGCTTCGTAAGGTATTTATTGTTATTCCATTAACTTATTTTATGCCTTATGTATTGCACATGGGAACTTCCGGAGTATTCCTTGCAGAACCTGTTTCTAATGTGATCGGTGGAAGCTTTTGCTTCATTACGATGCTTTGTACTGTGCTACCTGAACTTAGAAGAATGGATAACTGTGATTGATCTTTTTATGTTAAAATTTTCTCTCCAGTTCATCCATCTCTGCCATGATCTCCGCTTGCTGTTCATCAAACAAAAAGCCCTCTATTATACTGGTAGTACTTATCACATCCATTTTCCTTGATAAACCAGACACTGTAATAATTAACATTCAGTTCTGTCACAAATACAACCATTTCCTGACTTTGTCCAAAGGCTTCTTCCATGAAGTCAAATGCATTGTCTAGTGCTTTGGTTGTATTCTCTATCTGCTGTTCTAATTTTGCTGGTTCTTTCTTGAATTCTTCTCTCACACGTTCAAATTCTGCTTCTGCTTCTAAATGTTCAGCTTTGCTGATCTGTTCATATGACTCCAGAGTCTTGATCACATCAAGCAGCATATGTTCCTGTGCTTTTCCAAGTTTCTCTGTTTTTTTCTTCTCGTTGAAGTCCTCATGGATTTCTTTGACTACCTGACTTAATGTCTTGCCTGTTTTAAGTTGTTTTAGCCAGCCAAATAATTCCGTAACATAAGCATCCTGTCGATAAGATTCAGCAAACATTTCGGACAATTTTCCATTTAACAATCCGACAACACTTAATTTCTCATCAAATGCTGCGAATTTTAATCTGCCGATCGTTTCCTGATTCCATTGTCCTTTTAAAATACGCTCGATTCCATAGTCTTCTTTGTATTTCTTATATAATTCATAATAGTTGCAAAGTCTTTGGCGATCTTCAGGTGCTGTAAGTACTGAAATACCACTTCTCTGTCAATATCTTTTCCAAGTTCTTCGTAAACTTTTAATAACTGAGACAGATCTTCCCATCCTCTGGCTGTAACAAACGCCTTTTCCATCAACTGTTGTTTCCATACGATAGAAATATTTCTTTACGGATTTCAAGATATGCAAGGATTGCTGGGTGGATTCCTGCCTGATATGCGTATTCTTTCCACACTTCATAGTCTGCTTCCACATCAATCTTCTTCATACGGTCCAAGGTAACTACGTCAAAATCTCTGACAGATTTATTGTATTCTGGTGGATTTCCTGCCGCTACGATGATCCAGCCATCTGGTACTTTCTGATTTCCGAACATCTTACACTGCAAAAACTGAAGCATTGTTGGTGCCAATGTCTCAGATACACAGTTGATCTCATCAATAAATAAAATACCTTCTTTATTTCCAGTCTGTTCAATCTTTTCATAAACAGATGCAATGATCTCACTCATCGTATATTCCGTAACAGAATATGTTTGTCCACTATATTCTTTTTCTCTGATAAATGGCAAACCGATCGCACTCTGTCTTGTGTGGTGCGTGATCGTATAAGCTACCAATCCAATCTCACATTCTCTTGCGATCTGTTCCATGATCTGTGTTTTTCCAATTCCCGGAGGTCCCATCAAAAGGATCGGACGCTGTCTGATGGATGGTATTTTATATTCTCCATAATTATCCTTTGTAAGATAAGCTTCAATGGAATCTTTGATTTCCTGTTTTGCTCTTTTAATATTCATGTTCTTCTTCTCCTTCATCAAGATCTTCGGCATCGACGATCAATTTAACTGCCCATGGCGGTACATCCACATCTTCGTATTCTTCCTGCATAAAAATAAATGCTGTCTGATATGGTGGTTTCTTCTTTGGATAGGTTCCTTTTCCATCTGTGAAATAGATCAATCCCTTCAGATGATAAAATTCACCCTGTTCGATCAGATTGATTCACATATTCAAATGCTGGGCGGAAATCTGTCCCACCTTCTCCGATCAGTTCCAAATGTTCCATATATTCTTTTAATTCTTTTTCGTCTGTGATCTTCTGGTCGTTTTGTACCATCTCATCACACTGAATGATATGAATATTTACCTTATGAAAAAAGCTCTCTGCTTCCGTTAACACACCATATGTTTCTTCCAGATTTCTTTACCAGATCACCAGAACATGACATTGATGTATCGATCACGATGGCAAAGTCTTCAACTTTCTTTACTTCCTTCCACTCCTGCGGCTCGATCAATGGCATATTTCCATACATAGAAAGCCCATAACTGTAAAATATATAGTCAAACGAATCTGGATCCACACTGACTTCTTCTCTTAAAACCGAAAATTTTCTTAAAAATTCACGATAATCATAACGGTCTCTGTTTTCTACCTGTACCTGTCCGATCAGATCCCCTGCTTGTTGTGACTCTTCACTGGAAAATGTCTCCATATCTGTTTCCGTTTTTTCACTGATATTCTTCCATTTATTTTCTACTTCCTGATGAAGATCTTGTTTGGGATCTTCGGGCCAATACTGGTGGTCATCTACCCGAAATTCCATCTGCAGTTCTTTTATTTTCTTCTCTTCTAATCCAAAAGAAACCAACTGTCGATAAATCCCCTCGGCTGTCAATACTTTGAGGTTCCTCTCAAGCTGCCCGTAAATGTCTTTACGCAGCCTTGTTTGCACCATATGGATACATTTTAAATGCCAGTGATCAATAATTGATTCGACTGCGATATCACAAGAAATATTCCATAGAGTCTTATCTCTTCCTTTTCTTCTTGTCACATGATGTAAAATGCAGTGAAGCACCATATGAAGATATGCACGATTCATCCGGACTCTGTTTTGCCTGTACATGCCTCCTAAAGCCCCTGGATGATAAAACATACACATTCCATCCGTTCCAACACCATTTACAGAAGGATCGATCACATAAGCAAAACTGCTTAATGCCACATCTAAAAAACGCATATGGATATATAATTCATTTCTTGTCGTCGCAAGGATCTTTGTTCCAAGTTCACTGAGACGCTCATTGATATTTTCTTCCATTATTCATTTCCCTTTATCTTATCTATAATTCAAATGTTTTCTTTTTCTTTGGAAATCTCTTATGTTGTTCGTTCATCAAAATACTTAAAAGTTCTGTTTTCTGCTTTCTGGATGCCCAGTCGATCGCTGCTTCGATTCCTTCTTTACTGAAATAATTCTTCTCTGCCATCAAATTGATAAATGGCATCTGATCTTCTTCTTTTAAATAATTCATCATCTCACATTGGTTCTGCTTTACATAGCCCTCGTATTGCATCCATGCAAAATCTGATACCCCGTATGGCATCAACATACGCCCAGCTAATATCTCCCATACAATATCCAGGTCTTCCTGAACTGCTGCCACTGGAAAAATATCATCATATTTACGATAGTCGATCTCTCCTCGCAAAAAACTTTGGCGATATTGATATCCCGTTCCATGAAATGTGTCTCCACAATTCTTGCTGGTGTATTTTCCACAGCTTCTTCATAATACTCTGGATAAAATAAACGGCTTTGTTTTTCTTCTTTATAGCGGATATTTACCTGCAATGGAAAACGAGTATCTCTTACAACATCTCTTAAAGCACTTTTTTTATCCTCATAAACATCATAGTAGATCTTTTGTAGCTTGCATCCTGTAAAAAATTCCTGCTCCTGTTCTTAAAAGAGAATCTGAAAACCCAAGTGTTGTCAGATTTACACATCCATAAAATGCATATTTCCCTATTTCCACAGTATCCGGTGGCAGATAAACTTCTTTACTGCTCCCCACAAAACATCGGTTCATCTTCACTGCCCAAAAAGTCTTCGCCGATCATAATCTCTTTTGCTTCGTCTTCTTTTCGTTTATGCGCAGAAAATGCATAATCACCAATCTTCGTAACTCTTTTTCCTTCAATTTCCGAAGGAATCTCTACTTGATCTTCTTTGCTGAAACAACGAAGAACTTCGATTCCTCCATCTTTTGCATCTCTGTATTGTATCTTAAGCATCGTCTTTTCCTTCGCCTTTCTCCATGTATACACTATCCTTATTATAGCTGACTGACAGGAAATATCAAGAATCGTAAAAAGGAATTTCCCATCTTCATAAAAATGTAATATAATGCAGAAAGATACGATGATTTTATAACACTTATGATGATATATAAAGGAGATTTTTATGGAACGACTGATCGTTTTAGGAACTGGAAATGCACAGGCAATTCATTGCTATAACACCTGTTATGCCATGCAAAAAGGTGAAGAATACTTCCTTGTCGATGCCGGCGGCGGAAATGGAATTCTATCTCAGCTTGACAAAGCTGGAATCCCTCTTGAAAGCATTCATAATATTTTTGTGACACATGCTCATAATGATCATATTTTAGGAATGGTCTGGATGATCCGTATGATCGCTACTTCTATGAACAAGGGAACTTATGATGGCACTCTGACAATCTACTGTCATGAAGAACTGGTTCATACGATCAAAACGCTGACAAAACTTACCGTTGGTAAGAAATTTTATAAGCATTTTGATGAACGTATTGTATTTCATGTCATTGCACATGGAGATACGATTCAGATTCTTGGAGATTCTTTTACATTCTTTGATATCGGCTCTACAAAAGAAAAACAGTTTGGTTTCACATCGGTTATGGAAAATGGATTAAGGGTATCCTTTCCTGGAGATGAACCTTATCGTGAATCTCTTTATGATTTTGTGAAAGATTCTGACTGGCTGCTTCATGAAGCATTTTGTGTGTATGGTGAGAGGGATATTTTTAAACCTTATGAAAAACACCATAGTACGGTAAAAGATGCCTGTGAATTAGCAGAACATCTAAAGATTCCAAATCTGGTTCTATGGCATACAGAAGATAAAAATATGCTGCATCGTCAAGAAAAATATATGAAGGAAGGCAAGCAGTATTATACTGGAACACTTTATATACCTGAAGATCTGGATGTATTGAAATTGTAATTTGGAAGGTTAATGATCAACCTTCCATCAAATGATAAATGATCGCAGCTACAACATCATAGGCATTTTCCTGCAAATGTATTCCGTCCACGGTATACTCTCTTGACAACTGCCCATCTTCTCCGATCAATTTATCAAATACATCAACATACTCAAAGTTATCCTGTTTGCACAATCTTTGTATTTCTGTATTGATCTTTTGAATCTCTTTATTGGATTTTCCTTCTGCCCAGGACGGCATCAATCCAATCCTTTTGGTATATGCCGGATACATAGATTCAATATAAATCTTTGTATCTGGCAATTGCTGCCGAATCCTTCGTGCAAGTCTGATCAATCGTTCTGCTAACACTCTTGCTCCTGGATACAATGACAATCAGGAAATCATTTGCACCACCTTGCATGATAATGATATCTGGTTTATATGGAAATACGTCATAAGCCAGTCTTGCACCCATCTCTGCGATCGTATCCCCTGCAACTCCACTGTTAATGAACTGTGCATCTATATCTTTTAATTTTTCCATTGGGAAATAGTCGGTCAGGGAATCCCCAAACATAACAATTGTTCTCTTCTTCTCTTCCATTGTCTACTCCAGTACTTTTTGTTTAAAATCCTCTTTTTGCTGCATGGAAATATTTAATCCCTTGATCATAAACTGATTAATAGAACCATATTCTTCTTTCATGGTTTTAAGTGCTGCATTTAAAAATTCTTCTTTTGCCACAAAATAGCCCTCTATTTTTTCGATTTTTTCGCGATGCAATCCTGCTAAATGAAGTTTCTTTTTTAATTTTTCTACTCTTGTGATCGCAGCTTTATTGGTCTTTAGATAATCTTCCATCACGTCATCTTCAGACACATCAAGCAAAAATAAATGGTTGCTGATAACAATCCACAACGGTCTTTTCCTTCTGTACAATGCCATAAAACCGCACCATTTTTTGTATTCATAATCTCTCTGACTGCCTGTGAGATCTGCTTTCTGCAAAATTCTTCTTTGATCATCATCTTATAAATATCTGACATCTCTGGAAATTCTTCCATATGTAACATCTGTTTTCTTGTTTCCTGCTCCCGGCTGACTCCCACCATGCTTTCCATAAAAAACGGAATATTCTCATAAACAGCTCCCGCCACTTCCAGATCTGGCTCTTGTTCTACTTCCATTGGTGTTCTTAAATCCAGAATTTTCTGTAAATGATATTCTGTTTCCAGTAAAATCTTATCTTTCTGCGTAATCCTTGATAAACGGTTGCTGCGGATCAGCTGTTTATCTTTGATCACTGCACCTTCTGTCGTTTTTAATCCGCCAAGGTCTCTCGTATTATCTGCACCTTCCAGATAAATCTTCCCCATGTTACCGCCTCCATTTTTGTATGATCAGTTTTCCTTCTGTGGCTGTTCTTTCTCCAAGGATATTCCATCCATCATATAAGTTTTCTCATTTTTCTGATTCTCCAGATATTCTGTTCTGATCTGTGCTTTTGCTTCTTCATAGTCTCTCTTTAATTCTCTTGCAGAAAGCAGACGGCAGCCTTGTCCGCGGATAATGATCTGTTCCAATCCATCGGATGTTGCAACTGTTACATCGTATTTTCGTCCATGGGTATGGGCAAATTTTTCAATATACTGATCTGCTGTTTCTGCTTCTTTTGTGTAGACTACATGAATATTCATGTAGTCTGTGATCTCTGTTTCATGTCCTTTCACACGATATGCATCAAACACAACGATCAGCTCCATGCCCTTCATTCCCTGATAATTACTCATCTCATCAAGTAATTTTCCTCTGGCTGCATCTACATTCGTATCTAATAATTCCTTCAGATCATCCCATGCGTAAATGATATTATATCCATCAACCAGCAGGTATTTCTTGGACATATCTCTTTTTACCGATGATTTTTCTGCAGATGTATGATAATCCTGTACAAGCCTTGCTGTTTTCTTCTTCTTCCATTTACTTTTATTATGCTGGTTTGCATAAAATGTTTGTTCAAGAATCCGATCGATTTCCTCTGTATCAATTGATTCTTCTTGAATATAAGCTTCGCTGTGTCAGTTCATCAAATTCCTCTTCCTCGATTTCTTTCGCAAGAACGCTCTCTAAATGCATATGTTCTGGTACCTCATTCCATGCGACATTATACCCGGCTCCATGGGAACAGAAAACAGATCCACATGGATTTTCAAGATCTCTATCTGGATCATATCCACTGGCTTCTATGATTTCTTCTTCATTATGGCAGATATCATATCCATTTAAGGTTGTAAATAATCTTCCCATACCTTTGGAATATGCTAATACTTCTTTTTGGTATCCTTGCATCGTAGAAACTGGTGCTATTCCTTGAAGCACTGACATCTCTCCTGTAGTATCTGGTGTATCAAACGTACCTTGCATCTTTTCAATATCTGTCATAGCTCTTCCGATCATCTGCTGTGGAACTTCCAGCCGGAACTTATAATATGGCTCTAATAAAACACTCTGTGCCATACGAAGCCCCTGTCTTACTGCACGGTATGTCGCCTGACGGAAGTCTCCACCTTCTGTATGCTTCTGATGTGCCCGTCCTGCTGCCAGCGTGATCTTGATATCTGTGATCGGTGCTCCTGTTAAAACCCCTCTATGATCTCTTTCTAATAAATGTGTTATGATCAGTCTCTGCCAATTCTTATCCAATACATCTTCGCTGCACTGTGTGTCGATAACAACTCCACTTCCCCTCTCCAGCGGTTCCATCAACAAATGTACTTCTGCATAATGTCTTAACGGTTCAAAATGCCCAACACCTTCTACAACATCTGCTATCGTCTCTTTGTATACAATATTGCCCTGTCCAAATTCCACATCTACATCAAAGCGTTCTTTGATCAGACTCTTTAGGATCTCCAATTGAACCTCTCCCATGATCTGCACCTGAATCTCTTGTAATTCTTCATTCCAGATGATGTGAAGTTCTGGTTCTTCTTCTTCCAGCTGACGAAGTTTTGGAAGTATTACGCTTGCACTTGTCTCTTCTGGCAATATCATCTGTAAGTAAGTACTGGCTCCAACACAGGTTCATATCCGCCCTGCTCTGCTCCAAGACACTGCCCAGGGATCGTATCTGAAAGTCCTGTAACCGCACAGATTCTTCCTGCCTGCAGTTCATTTACTGTCTCATACTTTTCTCCCGAATAGATACGGATCTGATTGATCTTTTCATCACTTTCTGTAATAACTGTTTTTACCTTTAAATTTCCACCTGTTACTTTCAAATGTGTCAGACGATTTCCATTTTCATCTCTTGTGATCTTAAATATACGTGCACCAAATTCCTCTGAATATTCTCTTTCTTCTGTATAAAATGCAAGATCACTCAGAAATTCATTGACTCCTTGAAGTTTTAACGCTGATCCAAAAAAGCATGGGAAAATCTTACGTTCTGCGATCATTTCCCGAATCTTGGATTCCGTGATCTCACCTGATTCCAGATAATGATCCAGTAACGCCTCATCTTCCATAGCGATCATCTCATAAAACTCATCACTGCCCTTTTCTCCAAAATCAATACATCCGCTGCTTAAACGTTCCTGTAATTCTTTCAATAATTGATCTTTTTGTGTTCCGTCCTGATCCATCTTGTTAATAAATAAAAATGTTGGGATCTTATATCTCTCAAGCAGACTCCATAATGTCAAAGTATGGCCCTGCACACCATCTGCTCCGCTGATCACAAGAACCGCATAATCAAGCACTTGCAGGGCTCTCTCCATCTCCGCAGAAAAATCCACATGTCCTGGTGTGTCAAGCAAAGTAAGATCCATCTCATTCATTGAAACCTCTGCCTGCTTGGAAAAAATGGTAATTCCTCTGGACCGTTCTAGTTCATAAGTATCTAAAAATGCATCTCCATTATCCACACGTCCGATTTTTCTCAAATTCCCTGCAGTATATAAAATTGCCTCTGATAGTGTTGTCTTCCCGGCATCTACATGAGCCAGAATACCAGTTACTATGTGCTTTTTATTCTTCATAAATTTCTTTTTCCTTTTTTCGTATTCACTGTAAATAAGTATAACACATATCCTGTTTTCATGTTAACCGAATACATCCATAAGATATTTGACAAATTTTTCTTCTATGTTATAATCAAAAATTAGTGCTCTTCTTTCCATGTATACCAGAATCTGGTATAATGAAAGTTAATAAAGAGACGGCATACAAACCACAAGGCATACGAAAGGAGTTTCTTATGAGAGATGCTTTACGGGATGAAATGATCAAGAAAATATGCGTCAGAGATACAGATAATATATTAGATGTCGGTTGCGGTGATGGTACCTTTTTACATGAACTGACACGCTGGAAGGATGTTGAAGGATATGGTATCGATGAATCTGAGGATAAGATTCTTATCGCAAAGCAAACTTGGCCAGAACTTCATTTTGAGACAGGTTACAGTGATTTTCTTTCTTTTGATGATAACAGCTTTCGTGTGATCACTGTATGTGACGATTTCCACACATTTAAAGATCCACAGAAGTTTGTTAATGAAGCATTTCGTGTCTTAGTTCCCGGCGGAAGACTTTATGTTGGAGAATCTGCCTTCCTGAGGCATTGCGAATTGTTTCTAATATTCCTTCCTATCTGACTTCTGGTGATGATCGCAGACATTCTACTTATGAGACTTTAGAATATTTTAAGAATGCAGGGCTTACCAAATTCCGTGTATATAAGAAGAAAACGTCTACTTCTTATCTCTGCAAAGAAACCATTAGAATAAATTCCAGAACTTAAAATGGAGCTGATACGATCTGTATCAGCTCCGTTTTTCTTATACTTTAAACAACCATCCAAGATATTTATCTTTTTGTTATTTTTCTGATCGTTTTTTTCCCTAAAAGTTTCTCCATCTTTTTTCTTGCTGTATTGTTGATCCTTACCTTGTCATCTTTTGTTACGCATAGATCTGGGAACATGACACACCACCAGTTGTGCCCTTTTGCTGCTCCCAGATCGATTCTTACTGCATCGTAAATACCTTCTGGAAATGTATATTGGCCATAGTTTTTCTCTGGAAATTTTTCTTGTACAAAATGTACGTTTACCTTTTGTTTCACTCCCTCTTTCTTTAATATTTCCTGTGCTGTATTTTTTATTCTGTTTTTTTGCATTTTTAAGATTTTAAATGCTTCTTCCTTCGTTTTTGCTTCACTCAATTCTGGACTGATCTGATCAATCACGGCATCTCTTACTTTCAATTTATATGTCTGATCCATCCTGCTGTTACTATTAGCTCTCACATGAAATCGAATCAGATTGCTTTTCAGATTTTGCTGTATTATGTTATTGGATTTTCTTTGTCCTGCCACAAAAATCATACATGCTATGGCCAGAAACAGAATCCCTTTGATCATGTTTTTTTTACTCATATTCAGAGGATGTCCTGTTTTTTTCTTTTTATACACAACCTCTTTCTAATTGTCTGAAAATTTATACAATATCAATAACATTTTCTTAAAATTCAGGGTTGACGAATCTGACCAGTTATAGTAACCTAATATCCATGAGGTCATATGACTGACGGAGCACGTGGAATCAACACATGGGAGTATGATCATTAATCGCCGGCCGTCTGGGCAATCTTGTCTGGACGTGCGGCGTTTTTTAGTTTGTTACTACATTTTTGACAGAAAAAATATCTGTCAGCCCTAAAAAATCACTTCAATTTTTCTCTTTTTAAATTTTTCACTTGACACGCTCCACTGTTCCAGATTTTCACTAAAAGATAAAAAAGAATCCTGATCATTCAGGATTCTTTTTTGATCTACATCTCATAAATAACACATTCATACGGTTTCATTTTTAACATATTTCCAATGACAGTTGTCTGTTCATAATTCACAAATACAACATTTTCATAGTCTTCTGATAATTCAATATCTTTTTCCTTAGAACTAAAGTTACAGATTAATACCAGTTTCTGACATCCATAAGACCTGCTATATGCAAAAATATGATCTTCTTTTTCATATAATTGGCCTGAAATCACCATATGTTAGTATCTCATTATATTCTTCTGATTTATAAAATGCGATCAATCGCTTGTAAAAATTCAGGATCGAACCATATTCTTTTTCTTCTTCTGCGACATTCACCACTTTATAGTTCTCATTAACTGGCATCCACGGTTTTCCTTTTGAAAATCCTGCATTTTCTTCCGAACTCCATTGCATTGGTGTTCTCGCATTGTCTCTGCTGTGATGTCTTGCAATCTCCAATGCCTGTTCTTTGGACATTCCTACCTTCAATGCGATCTGATACTGATTGATCGTTTCCAGATCATTAAATTCATCATATTTCCATTGACGATTGCTCATCCCGATCTCTTGCCCTGATATAGAAAAGGCAGACCTCTCTCACAGAAAATGATCGTTGCAAGTGCTGATAAGCTGTAAAATCCATAATCTTCTTCTGGGATAAACAGACTTGCCCCTCTTGGCTGATCATGGTTCTCAATGATATTCGCTTCAAACCCTGCCTTGGCAACAATCTCTTGATTATGAAAAGTTTCCTCTCTCCATTCATCAAATGGCTGTGGCCAGTCATAGTTCATATAATTTTTTGCCTTTCCGATAGGCATGGCATGGTTCAAATGCAAAAATCGTAGAAAAATATCCATCTTCACCGATAAATTGTGGAAGAATATCTTCTTTTACAAACATAGCCTCCCCAACGGTCAGTGCATCATATGGTTCAAAACAACGATGCTTCATCTCCATCAAGAAATCTCCGATTCCTTCGACTTTTCCTGTGATCTTATATACATCTGCGAGTCCATCTGGACCGTCTGGTTTCAGATCACTCCATGTCAGATCTTTCTTTATATTCATGATCGCATCAATCCGAAAGCCTGAAAGTCCTTGGTCCATCCACCAACAGATCATCTCATAAATCTTCTCACGAACGGTCTCATTCTCCCAGTTCAGATCTGGTTGTTCTTTTGCAAAAGAATGCAAATAAAACTTATTGTCATACCCTGGGATCTTCTCCCAGACACTGCCTCCAAAATAAGATCTCCAGTTGGTCGGTGGCTGCCCATCTTTCCCGTCTTTGATATAAAAATATGATCCATATTCCCCTTCTGGATCTGCCATTGCCTTCTGGAACCATTCATGTTCACTGGAACAATGATTCACAACGAGATCCATCAGAATATACATATTTCTTTTCTTTGCTTCCTTGATCAATTGTTTCATCTCATCCATTGATCCAAACATCGGATCGATCGCATAATAATCGGAAATGTCATAACCGTTATCCACCATCGGAGACTGATACATCGGAGATATCCACAAAATATCAACCCCTAGGTCTTTTAAATAATCTAACTTGCTGATAATTCCAGGAATGTCGCCGATCCATCACCATTTGTATCCTTAAAACTCTTTGGGTAAATTTGATATGCAACTTTGTTATGCCACCATTTTTTATTCATCATAATTCTTCTAAACTCCCATTTGCGGTTTCTACTAACATCTTCATAGCTTCTACCGGATATCTGCCGTGAGCGGTTTCCCCCGTTCACGCATCAATGCATTCGCTCCTTGATTGAACTGCATGATAAATATCATTTACTTCAGCTCTTGTTGGATAAGGGTTTCGGATCATAGAGTCTAGCATCTGTGTAACTACCATGAAATTTTTGTTATGTTCTTTGCATACCTTTGCAATATATGCCTGCACTTTGGGGAGTTTGGATAATGGCATGACATTTCCTAAGTCTCCTCTTGCTATAACAATATAATCACAGTATGGAAGTAATTCTTCCAAATGCTCTACTCCTGTCATATTTTCTATTTTGGCAAAGATTCGAATATCTTCACAGTTGTTTTGTTTTAGTGCTTCTCTTAGTATGATCAGATCTTCTTTATTCCGTACAAATGGCAGCATAACATCAGTTACTTGATATTGTTTTGCCAAAGATAGATTCTTCAGATCAGCCTCAGTTAACGTCGGATTGTTGATATTACATCCTGGCAAAGCTATGCTTTTACGTGCCGTCAATACTCCTCCACAGACAATGCGGCATCTCCAGGATCGTAGTGATATTTTCCGTTCTGCGATCAGTTTTATTTTCCCGTCATCTAATAAAATTTCCTGATCTCTTCTGATATGCGGCATGATTTCTTCTGGTACTAAAATTCCACCATGCCCTATAACCACATGTGCTCCTGTTGAAAGGCCCATATCTCCTTCCAGATATCCAATTCGAAGTTCTGGTCCGATCAGATCGATCATTAATTTCTTCTCGCCATTTGTCTGCTTTGCTGCCTCAAAATAATGATAAATCCATGCATGGCTTCCTTCTAATGAACTATGTGATAAATTCAACCGGATCCCTGTCATTCCGGCATCAAACATCTTCTTTAAAATCGTTGGTTCGCAACAGGTTGGTCCCAAGGTTCCGTAATATTCCATTGTGCATCACTTCCTTTGTGGTTATTTTAACATTTTGAGGAGTGGTTTCCAATGGATTTGATGTAAAAATTCTAGTTCTTTTAAATCATATTTTCCTACATCCCATACACATCCAGATCAACCTTCCCATCAACAACCACAACTCCATCTTCTTCTAACAATTTCGCCTGTTTCCTTCTCCTCCAAACGCAAATGCCTCTGCTAGTTCTCCTTTTGCATTGACGACTCGAAAACATGGTATATTCTCTGGATCTGGATTCTTATGCAGGGCATTTCCTACTGCTCGTGACATCTTTGGATTTCCTGCCATGGTTGCTACTTGTCCATAGGTTGCCACATGCCCTTTTGGAATTTGTTTGACTGCTTCGTAGATTCTTTTTGTCGGACTGTCCGTGATGATATCATAGCTTTCTTTGATCATTTTTTTGATGTCTTTTTCTGGAATGGTCCCATCTAAGATGATCGTGTTCCAATATTTTTTATTCTGATGATATCCTGGGATTACGGCATCGTAAGCCTCTCTCCAGAATTCTCTCCATTCTGGATCTACTTTGATATTCAGATTGATATAACCATCTTTTTCATAGACCCATAAAAAGCTTTTTTACTTCCTTTTACCCTTACTAATTCCCAATTGATCTTTGAATGGAGATTCTACATATGTGTGTGGAAAAGTTAGACCGTAAGTAATGGCTTGTTGTCTTGTTTTCATACAAATCTCTCCTTTCATTTCAGATTCTATCACATTTTTTTAGTTTATTCGAGAATCTTAAATCATCTTCTTAAAAGTGAAATAGGATCTAAAATATTTTACATTCTATTTAGATCCTGTTTAATTAATTTGAATTATTTTATCATTTAACATAATATAGCAAGAATTCTCCTTCCTCTGCAGGCGGGAGACGAATTGCGCAAAAACAAAAGGAACACTTGTTCGATAGCACGATCTATGGTATAATAGAATCATGATATTGATCATGTGCATGTAATATTCCGTGCGCAGCGAGAACAGAACTTAGTAAATTTATCAATGCTTATAAAAGTGCCCGTAGCAGATTGTTGAAAAAGGAATATCCGGAAATCAGGAAAAAACACAGGGAACCAGCAGAAGGACTTCGCTTGAGATCAGTGACTGTCAGTATGGAACCATCCGGAAAATATTTTGCAAGTCTGCTGTATGAAGGATACAGCTGTGAAAACCAAGCAGCTGAACCAGATTACAGTACTGCAAAGATACTTGGAATAGATTATGCAATGCAGGGGATGGCAGTGTTTTCAGAAAAGATCGAGATGGAAGAAGCAGGTTTTTCAGAAAAATGAAAAAAAACTGGCGAGGGAGCAGCGAAAGTTGTCAAGATGCGTACGAGGAAGCCATAACTATGAACTGCAGAAAAAGAAAGTTGCCAGATGTCATGAAAAGATACGAAACCAGCGAAGAGATCATCTGCACAAACTCAGCCGGAAGATCGCAGACAGTTATGATGCAGTTGCGGTGGAAGATATCGATATGAAAGCGATGGGTCAGTGTCTGCACTTCGGAAAAAGCGTACAGGATAATGGATATGGACTGTTCAGGGAAATGTTAGACTATAAACTGGCGTGGCAGGGAAAGAAAATGGTAAAGGTAGACCGTTTCTTTCCTTCCAGTAAAAAATGCTGTAAATGTGGAAGGATAAAGAAAGAGCTGAGATTATCCGAAAGAGTCTATCACTGTGAGTGTGGAAATGAGATGGACAGAGATCGTAATGCAGCGATCAACATCCGTGAAGAGGCAAGAAGGATGTTGACAGCATAAACTGTCCGTATTCGGACAATTGAATAATAAGAAAACATGCCTGTGTCCGGGCAAAAGAATCGCGGGGCACGCGAGGATAGCTTGTAGATACTTGGCTCAGTAGAGCCATTGAGCAAGAAGCCCCCACTTCAAAATCAGAGATTTAAGTGGTGGGAGCATGTCACAATGAAAGTTATGAATGTTGCAGTAGTAGGAGCAGGAATCTATGGAATTAACCATGTAAATGCATATACGTGGAATCCAAACACAAATTTAGTTGCAGTGTGTGACTTAAATAAAGAGATCACAGATCGCATTGCAGAACAATACAATGTAAAAACATACAATGACGTAAATGAAATGTTAGACAACGAAGAAATTGATGCTGTATCTATTGCAACACCAGATGCTTTCCACATGGACCCGGCATTAGTAGCGATCCGTCATGGAAACCAATTCTGGTGGAGAAGCCATTAGCAACAATATCAGAAGATGCAAAGAAAATTTTAGCAGAAGCTGAAAAATACAATGTAAGAGTTGCGGTCGACTATCATAAGAGATGGGATCCAGCGGCGATCAATGTACGAAATGAACTTCAGAACGAAGAATCAGGAGCACCAATCCGTGGATATATGTGCATGGATGATATCATTGATGTTCCAACAGAATGGTTCAACTGGGCAGACAAATCAAGCCCTGTACATTTCTTAGGAACACATTGTTATGATCAGGTTCGTTGGTATATGGGATGTGAAGTAGAAGAAGTATACGCAGTAGGAACAAAGAAAGTGTTAAAAGCAAGAGGAGTTGATACATATGACTCTATTCAGGCAACACTGAAAATGGAAAATGGATGCTACTGGACAGTAGAAAATTCTTGGATCTTACCAAAAGGATTCGCAAAAAATAATGATGGAAGAACACAGATCTTGTGCGAAAATGCAATGTTTAGGATCGACTCTCAGAATCGTGGAGTAGAAATCTATAACAATAGCAAATTACGCACACCAAACTCTTATTTCATCTTAAATAACTGTGGACGGCCAAGTGGATTTGGAATTGAACCAATTAACGATTTTATCTACTGTTTACAGAATGATCTTCCATTTATAGCTGATGGAAACGATGGATTACAGGCAGAATTGATCGCAGAAGCAGTTCATGAAAGTCTTGAAAAAGGTGTGGCAGTGAAATTAAAGAGAGATTAAGACTCTTTCGTCTATGGCCCTATGATAAAAAGAAAAGTCTGGAAAAGTATTAGAATTTTCCAGACTTTTCTTTTTTTAGTTCAAACGGATCGCAGCAAGAGCTTTCTTAAATTGTACAGAAAACAAGATCGCTGTAAATGTTACTGCAATAAAATCAGCAACAGGTTCCGCCATATAAACAGCCATGGTCTGATCTGTTGTAAAAATATGAGGCATGATATAGATCAAAGGAATTAAAAGTACAAATTTTCTCATAACAGCAACAACAATAGAAGAAATTGCTTTTCCAAGAGAGTTAAATGCCATCTGGCAGGAAATCTGAATTCCAAACATAAACATAACTGCCATGTAAACACGAAGAGCCTTCTTTGTAAATATAACAAGAGCTGGATTTGAAGTAAAAATACCAGCAAACACTTGAGGGAATAACATGACGAGGCCCCATAAGATGATAGAGTAAGTCAAACTTGCCTTTAATAAGAGTAAGAAAGTACCCTTTACACGCTCCGTATTCTTTGCACCATAATTATAACTCATGATCGGCTGTGCACCCTGTCCAAGTCCCTGAAGAGGAAGCATCGCAAACTGCATTACACTAGTAAGGATCGTCATTGCACCAACAGCCACATCACCACCGTATTTAAGCAAAGAAGAGTTAAAACACACAGAGATGATACTTTCACTTGCCTGCATGATAAACAAAGAAAGTCCAAGAGCCAGACAAGGCAGGATCACAGGAGCTTTCAGTGTCAGGTTTTGTTTCTTGATACGAAGTGTCGATCTTGTCCCAAATAAGAAACTCAATACCCAGATGCAAGAACAAGCCTGAGATATGATTGTAGCCAGTGCGGCACCACGAACGCCCATATGGCATGCAAAGATAAAAATCGGATCTAAGATGATATTGATCACGGCTCCGATCAAAACAGAATACATTCCAGTTTTCGCAAATCCTTGCGCAGTGATAAATGCATTCATTCCAAGTGTTAACTGTACAAAAATCGTGCCAAGAGAATAAATATTCATATAACTGACTGCATATTCGATCGTATTCTCACTGGCTCCAAATGCCATCAAAAATGTACGGTTGCCAAAAAACATGATCAAAGTTAAGATCACAGAGATAATGATCTGCATCGTAAAACAATTTCCAAGAATATTTTCCGCAGAATCAAGATCTTTCTTACCCATCAAGATCGAAGCACGAGGGGCACCACCATTTCCAACAAGAGCGGCAAATGCCGAAATGATCATGATCAGCGGCATACAAACTCCAACTGATCGCCGATGGTCACAAAGTTGCGCAGCTCCTTTTCGGGGATGCGCAGGCCAAAGGTCTCTTCCAGATCGGCCACGACGGTCAGGATCTCCATAGAGGACAGATCCAGATCATCCATCATCACGCT